>Ga0325403_1004308_pt1 | contig 13201 bp, 9 predicted proteins | sample PopdelMetagenome_19_FD_205665 | JGI IMG/M metagenome (GOLD analysis project Ga0325403, IMG submission 205665) | Populus deltoides microbial communities from Bellville, Georgia, United States - Xylem-PdKOR-R4 | ecosystem: Host-associated > Plants > Phyllosphere > Stem > Wood/Secondary xylem...
ATCCATCCAAATGGAGCATCAAATCACAAAAAGAGATGGCGCGTCGCGAGTTCCAATATGCATTCCTCAATTTAGCAATGGTCCCTGCCGGTGCTACTTGTGTTGCTTTTTCCTCTTTATTGAAGACTTCTTCTTGGAAGGCTTCCTCTTGGTCTGCAGATTCAGTTCTGGTGCACTATTTGATTGATCAGTTCGTGGTTCTTCTGGTAAACTGCAGTGCAGAAACTTCTTGCTGTTAGGGTTGCAGAACAGCTTCAGCATCTTCCTCCCCCTCATCCATTTAAGCATTATCTTCATGTGCGTTTTGCTATTTAATCCACTAATATTTGCTTCCTGTTATACAGCAGCAAGTAAAATGTGAGGCCCACAAATGGACAAAAAAATGTATTTACGATCGAATTATCTCTTTAGTGACTTTTCCTGAATGTAACTAGCGATGTACTATTACAAAAACACAATAATAGATTTGGGTACAGGTAAATTTTAATGCATACATAGAATCTTTTCCAAGTTCAACAAGAACAAAAACATGCTTGCTTTTGTTTGCATCAATCGCCAGGAAGCTTATCTGAATATTTTAGTTCAATAAAACAGGTGAAGCAATAGTCCCCTGAATTTAGGTCTTCTAGGAGAATCATGTGACTACCCACGATCCATATTATAAGGTTGGTTAGGTCAACTAAATTCGCAGGCAAAGTGAGAACATATCATGGCATCAACATCCAGAGAGCACACTTTGGTTGATAATTATTTATTTATTTTTGTGCAAAAAGAACATAATGTCATCAGCAGCCAGATAAGTTCATCATTTGGTTAAACCTAAATTTGCAACCATGGCACGGATAAGGCATTGAAAAGCCAAGTGGTGTAGGTCAAAGAAGTAACATTTAAGATCTCTTTGTCTAGATAAGTTGGAGAACATGTGTACTCTTCTTCAATTGTGATTGCAGTTGGAAGTGTGCAGTTTCAGCTAAATAGAGGAGCGAAAAGGCCATTCATGGCCACATTTTTTTCTCGCTAAAAATCCAAAATTGATGCTGAAATGTTCATCGCGATTCATAATTGGAAATGTGATTGAGGAATATAGGCAATCAACAAGCTGATGTTCTCAGCTCTATGAAACAGCACATGAACGAACAAAAACATCTGTCGTAACTAAATAGATTACAAATCCATCAACCATAAACTCACTAGATAAATTCTACAATTGCATATGCATAAGAACCAAAACATCCTATAAGACATTCAAGTAATCAAACTCATTGCAGAAACCTAAAACTCAAACCCATCAAGCCTCCATAATCCATATCTACCCAAGAAGGACACAAAAGCAATGCTCTTGAATTATAACACAATAATTACAATCACATTCCCTGAAATCCGACAAAGCACCCAACTTTTGCAAGAATCAGAAATCATTACCAACCAAGTTTGCATCTTTTGAACCATTTCAAGTCAACTATTCTCCCATTTCACAGAAAACCCATCAAGAATATCAACAAACCAATCAAGTCCTAACACTAATACATTAAAAGAGAGAGAAAGAAGTGACCTTCGCTTGATTCCAGGTATTGGAAACAGTGAGAGGACCATGTTCTTTGATGACTTGATAAAGAGACTGGGCAATAGAAGCAGCTTCAGAAAATGGAACCTTAGGGTTTATCCTCTTCACATCAACTGCTCTTGCTCTTGAGAAATGCCTCACTATTTGATTTTTTACTATTGACCCAATATTACTACCACCACCACCACCTAGTCCTCCACGAAACCACATCTTATTGAACCCCCAACTTGGCCTGAATGATTTTGATTTCTCCTCTGTTTTGGCAGCGCTGAAGGTATTTGAAGCAGGGTTTTACACTAGACTGGCAATTATGATCACGTGAGACTCGCGTGGAGGATTTGCAATTTTTTATAGTTTGGATAATCTTCATTCCAGTCCCTAAACTCATGGGTAAATATACAAATTGTCCTATCCTTGCAAATGTCAGTGAAATGCAATGGACAAGTATGGCCCTTTGAGTGCATATTCTCTCCTCGATTTGTCCGTGATGCTCTGTTTTGATCTAGATGTTTTTGAAGTATTTTTTTGTTTTGAGATATATAAAATAATATATATTTTTATTTTCTAACATTTATTTTTAAGATAAATATATTAAAAAGATTTTTAAAAAAATCCAAAAATACAGCGTTGCCAAACAGGCTCTATATATAAAAGAAAAAAAATGTTAATGCTGAATGCATCTTAAAACCCTTCACTGTTGTCGTTGTCTAGGTGCAAAGAAGTTTTTCCCTCTTGGCTTGCTGCTGCCAAACCTCCAAAACGTGAAAGAGATTGGAGACAAGAATTGCTGGGAAATGGAGGAGATAATAGCAACAGAAGGGGAGGTAAGGTGGGTGAATAAAGCAGCAGTATCTGCCAATCAAGCCATTACAGCCTCCCAAAACATTACCGTAAAGCATTGTCTGAACCTGAGGAGGATGCCATTCTCTCTACCGTTGCTTGACAATGTCCAACCATCTCCTCCCCCTTCTCTTCGAATAATGGAGCAATGCTAAGGATGTCCTTCGATCCTTCATAAGGGTTTTGGAATAACCTTCTCAACATCTTCATGAGTTTAGTGGTAAGCATTCATCCTCAGTCATCTGATCAGCTTCTTCTTCTTCTTCTTCTTCTCATCTCTTTGCTTCTTAGCTCTTTTTTATGCCCCCGATGGACTAACCCCATGTTTCTGCTTATTTCATTTCAATTTTGTTGTGATTGGTTAGTTTGTGTTCCATTGTTATGATAGGATATGCTTCCAAGCAAAGGCTCAGTCTTCTTTTTTTTCCATATGTGCTTTCCGCTTGTGTGATGTTTTATGAAACAATGTAACCTTGCATTTAATGTTGTATATCTATTTGCATGCACTGGCATCCCTGATAGATATGGCTTATGAAACTCAATTTTATGTTATTCTTAAAATAAAAATTGAAATAACAAGAAACAAAATTAATATTAAAAAACAGAGCCTCTTTTTATTTATATTGTTCAAAAAGGCACAAAAAAATTAATTTGGCCTTTCAAGTTTCGTTTTTTGCATGTTTGGTCTTTGTTCTTTAAGGTATTTACAATTCATCTTAAACATCTTTTCATTCCTTGAATGTGGAATGGAATGTTTTAGGATTGAAGACCTTTGAAGACGGTTTATGACTTGTTTGTATTTTGAATCTCTTCTAATTTTTTAATAAAGCACTAGAGGGCAAGAAAAGCCCTTTCTGAAGCTTCCTGTAGAGAAGCTGCTCATCTTTTCTATTATGGAGTGGTTGCGGGCGACATGCGTGTAAACAATCATCCATTTCAAGACCAGTAAATTTTGTATCACTCCAAGAGGTTTAATGCAATCACTCTTCCATCTTCAAAAAAAAAAAAGAAAAAGGGAAAAGAAAAGGGAAAAGGAGAGATTTTTACTACCATCCATTACTCAAGTTTTTTCAGTTCTAAATATCTACAAAAAGCCAACACAACATGTATAAATGCTCACATGAAAAGGTTTGGATATGATATCTAACATCGCGTTTTGTTAGTGTTCTAGAATACAAGGGACAAATACAGAAAGGTTTAGCTGGAGGGACAAAGACTGGACAATTTTGAAGTGAATTTTTATCCTTTCAAAACAGGAAAGACAAGGGGACATGTCCTTTCAATCTCAACTATCTTTATCCCTTCTATCTCGAGACAAGAGACAATAACCAAACGGCATTAAGTATCTAACAAGTGTTTCATTGAATCCTAGGAATCATTATGATGGCAAAACACACGAGGTATATCATTCTTTGTATTCCTCAACTCTTATAGACATTTCAATGGCTATTTTTCACTCGATTCATATTTGTGAATTATGCAGAAAAATGAATACCCTTTTTGCATAAACACGTGATCTTTTCCTTTGTTCATGGTTGCGTGTCCCTCTGACTTACAATTCATTAAGTGTATGTTCTAGCAGAAGCGAGTTTTGACTCTAAAAAGACGTCGCTTGAAGATCTCCAAAGCTTCTCTGCAAGTCTGATATTGTGTGATAGTGTGGAAGAGTTCAGAGTCCTGCCCTTTCCACCAAAAAAGTACACTCCAGATATTTCCTGAGATGAACAAAACAAGTTTGCGGAAAAAAAATGACAGATGACATGTTAATTTGAATTTGCTGGATAAAATTAGATCTCTCTCTATAACAATGAACAGTGAGAAAAGGGCGAGGAAACAGAATTTCCTGTTTGAAATGCCTTCAAGATGGTGTTTCTATCGCAAATGTGCAAGAGGAATCATTACCAAACTCTTATAGTTCTCGACTAAAAAAGAGGTAAGAATTATTTTTGTGACAAAATCAACTGAAAAACCACATAAAATCCTCGCAAATATTCTGTTCATGATAAGCATTTTTAAGAAAAAGAAGAGAAGTAGCAGAATCCTCACTCTACATCAGAGTAACCAGCCACTATAATACCAGCTTCTTTAAACCACAAGAATCCAAAGACCGATCCTTCTCAGACGATGATTTCTAATTTTCATCAAGGAAATACCATGCATTTTACCCAAGGTTCAAAATCACCACAAGGACAGAAATAGGGTTGATTAAATTATTAAACATGAGAGCAACCGCAAGAACTTACTGGTGGAGCAAGAGCAGCATCAATAACAGAGCTAGCCCCCTCTTCAGGTGACCGCAAAAGGCCCAGAAGGTTGAGCGCTATAAATGTCATACGGGAAATATAAGAAGGGAGTTCTCGCATGATATTGGTTTCCACTGCTCCAGGATCGGCTGCACTTCAATAGTAAACAGAACCAAAAGAAATAATTTCAGTTTGAAGTAATCATGAACATAATTTTTTATTTTGACAAAGAACATGATATTTTTAACATTTCAGTGAAAAGGGAATCTAAATACTAAAGCAGAAGACTAGACATTCCTTAAGACAAATGAGATGCTTATGCATGAGAACAAATGATTTGTATGCATAGGATGAAATATGTGGATACATAGCCACTAGCAAACAGATGAAGAAAGGATAGTAGGAATACATGAGTACATTCAAACAGTGATAATAATAGAATTAACATCTAATTTCCACTCTAAAGTTTGAATGCAGTAATTAAATAACCAAGAAACAAACATGCCAAAGAAAAAAATACATACATGACAGAGACTTTGCAAGATTCATCTGTCGAGTGAAGTTGCCGGTGAAGCTCATATGAGAACATCAGGAGACATACTAACGCCACAAATGACATTTGACTATTAGCAACAAGATAAAACACAATCCATTTGTGTATAGTGTGATTGTTATGGCTTACACTTGGAGAACTCGTAGATATGAGAAAATGGATACCGTTTTGATCTCGAGAGGCACTTCCCAACAACAGTTTCTTTGTCAATCTGTACATTAAATACTAAAGAAAAGAGCAAATGTAATTACATTTTTTTTATCAAACATCTGTGTAAACTTCATTGCAATACAAAATATTTTGCTTTGCACTCCTCACTAGAAATGCTGCTAATAAAAAAAATTAAAAAAGGATTTTATCTCTCAAAAAAAGAACAAAATGAAAAGAAATTTAAGAACAATACACTTCCAAACAGAATGAGGCCGTGTGCAAGTAACAAAGTAAGCACTGTCATTACAAAATTCATTCTTCATGGAAAACATGACAGATAATCGCTGATGTAGACAACTAGCTACCATTGATAATCTATGAAAGAGATGCCTAAAAACCAATCATCTAATCCTCAAAAATATGCTTCATATAGAGTGACTATAAAAGTCCTTACGATTTCGATGTGTAAAGGAGGTGACATTTACTATCCGTGAACCAATAGGACTGTTTTTGAGAAGCGGTAGGAGAAGTTTGGTCAAAGAGAAGGCACCAATGTAATTTGTACCCATCATCCTTGCAAAAACAGGTTAGCTTATCACCAAGAAATTCTCAATCTAACCAGGAAAGAAACAGGAACTGAAAACACAGTAGTTTTATTTCTATTACTGATCATAGCCTTCTTCTGTGAGACGATGTGAAGCTGCCAGTATCCCAGCATTGTTTATCAAGAGTTGGACAGAAACATGCATATCTGAATCTAATAGCCACTTCTCAAGTGAGTCTTTAAACTTCAAGATTGACTGGAAAGATGATAGGTCAACCTCAAAAGCTTCTACACAGGCATCCTTATTCTTTTTGTGTATCCATTCTATCATCTGTCACACAAGCAATGCAATAAGTACAAGAAAACTTAAAGAAAAATTCAATGTGGAGCATGGACATAAATAATAGACCAGTCACTAACGGCATGGATTACATACCTTAGATAGCAATTGGGATGACCTTCCAACTGCATATACAATATGAGTTTCAGCAACAAGTTTTTGAACTGATAGAAGAATCTTTGTTGTTCAAAGACGGTGTGAAAAAATGATTCTAGCATGATTAGAAGAGAGACCATTATCCAGATGTCAATTTATTGCAGCATCTAGAATACTAACATATCAATACAAGACACTAGCTACTCTACTTCATTAATCAAACAATTCAAATCCATCCATACAAAAAGATCACAACGTTTTCGATTAGACAATATCAGCAAGCTAACTACTTAACAAATGACAATTATGCAACTCGAATCCTTCCCTGATTATTTCTCCAAACAGTCACTAAAATTCATTCATCTTCACAATTCATGACATTGTTATCCGACACAAATGAAACAAAATGAACATGAACTAAAATCAGCAGAGTACCAAGAACAACATAAAACCCCTCCTTTGAAATATCATAAGCTGCCACCGCACCAATACCAGACGTAGCCTGTAGCAGCAACAACACACAAACAAGAAAAATGATTAAAACCCAAAATAATACAGATTTGTTTGTGCTTAGCCAGACTAATAAAACCACTAAAATCCATAGCTTACACCAGTAATCACGCAAATGGGTTTCTTAGTCCCAATTCTTTGCGGCGGGCAACGAGGATAAGCATTAGGCTTTTTAGTAAAAACCCTTTGCCAGAACAACTGGAAGTAAGACATGACAAGAGAGAGTGTCCAAAAGATTCCCATCCTCCAAAATTCTACTGTCAAGATGAAACTCAAAGCCTTCTTCACTTCCCTCATTCTTCTTCTTCCTCTTACCTATGAACAGCAAAGCTAGCTATATCCCCGACCACTGCTGACATGAACTCATGGAGCTCTTGGTTTCATTAAAGGAGGCCTAGCCCATGGTAGAATTTTCAACAGGCCTAAACAGAGGTTCTGTCATATGAGCTGCCCAATGGAGAGAGTTCGAAACACGAGAAACAAGCCCAACTTAACAAAAAAAAAACTTGTATTTTTTTTAAAAAATAATACAGAAAATTGGATTAAGATATTTTTTTATATAAAATATTGAGTTGAGATGTAGAACTTGGGACTGTCTTGGATTTCTTTTTAATTATTTTATTTAAAATATATTAAAATAATATTTTTAGTTTTTAAAATTTATTTTAGAAATAAACAAATTAAAACGAGTCAAAAATACTAAAAACTTAATTTAAAATTAAAAAATAAAATTTTTCAAAACCATGGTTAGACCATAAATTTTTAATTAAATCATTAATATTTTTAATTTTATTTATCTATGAAAATAGATTATATCTCGTAAATTTAAAGCAAATCTATATAGATCTACGATCATATTTATTTCAAATACATATATTATATTGTTATTTTATTTAATGATAAAATATGTATTCAGACTAATTTATGTGTCTTACATTTAGTATTTTTTTCTGAATAATTTTAATTAAAAAAAATACTTTGGAAGGATCCCAGAGTGTATATAATGGAGTTGAGATTTAAAATTATATTAAATAAGAATAAATACTAACATAAATTCATAATTCTTCTTATTGCCAAATGAACCAGCCAGTCACCCTTGGAAAAATTCTGGCAAAAGTCATAAATCAACGAGAGTTAATTGGGTATTGAAAAATAAGTAAAGGATTCATCGAGGTATATATATATATTTTTTATTTTTTTAAATACAATAAAAATAACTCAATTATTCTTCCAGTTAAAGATTAGATAAATAAGAGCATTTATATTTTTTTATTTTTTAAAGTACAATAAAATAATAACTTTACCTTTAAAAAACAAACACATGTGTATAAGGGGCCCTTAAGTCTTTTCATAATAATATTTTTTTGTTATTAATGGTTTTATAAAAGGTAATTTATTATTTTTGTATAAATTAAATATTATTTAAATTAAAAAATATTTTGGCGCATGGGAGCACTTGTGCATTTTAGATGACGGGTACAACATCTTCCAGCGCCTAAAAATATTCTTGGAGCAATTTCATTCTATTTTTGTTTGGTGTTTCAACTTTAATTTATATTTTATTGATTTTATTTTTATTCTTGATATTTATGAAAGTTTTATTAGTTTCAGTTTTATCATTTAATATTAATTTTTCATATATTATTTTTACAATTTAATCTTTATTTTTTTATTAAATTATTATTTTTTTAGTTTTTTTTTTCAATCAAAATTTATTTATATTTTTTATTTTAATTATGATCATTGCTGAGACTTGATTACTAGAATTACATATTTATCCTTCTAACTCAGGTTTAGTCATACCGATTTCTTCCGTTGTCTTACAATTTTCTTTAGCGACTTAGAAAAAAATATCTCCTCTGTTTTGAAGTTGAAAAAAGAAGAAAATGGAAAGCATCAGTAGATATTCTCCAAAGTAAAGCAAGGCGTCAAGCAAGCAAATCCTCCACTTGCTTCACTGTCAGTCCAGTGGCACAATGCCCACCTGTTCCCTCTCTTCTCTCTTTTTGCTTTTGCTTTTAGCATTATTTCTCTGCACTTTTTCCCTTGGGATTGAAGAAAGAAAAGGAAGGAAAAGGAAGGAAAGTGACCCCTCTCCGTTTCACTCCCATCTCATTAGTCCAGAAACTCCAACTTTTTCTTAATTTCTCTCACTTCTAATATAAAAGCAGTAACCACATTCTCTAGAGAACGCACACGCTGTGAGTATACAACAGAAGAAACTTGGGTTTCTTTTTTTCTTTTTTTTTTCTTACTCGAGTTTCTTTCTTCTTTGCTCCCAGTTTTGGTTTTCTATATTATCAGAATCTCAAGGTACGTTGTTTGTTTAAAGAAAGTTTGTTTCTTGAATTGTTTGTAGCGTTCCTTTGCTTTACTCAAGAATTGGGTTTGCTTTAGCTTTTATTCTTTCTTGGCTAGTATTAGTGCTTTTTGTTGATGGGTTTTACTTGGATCATAGTTTTCTTCCTTTAGATCTTTTGTACTTGGAGGTCTTGGTGTTTTGTGTGCTGATTTTGTTGTATCATTGTTTTATCTGTGCCTTGTAGTCTTCACAGTCAATGATCGGAGCATTTCGTGCTTAAATTTGTCAAGAAACTTGTTTAAATCAAGATCAATTATGTATTTATTGGAATCAGGATCATTAGATGCATGCTTAGTTGTTTTATGTTCAAGACATGCACTTTGGTCTGTACAAATTGTACTAAAACTCTTAACTGCGTCTTAGGACCATTGGCCTTTGTTTTGGTATTGCGATGATCAGGGAATCAGATTCTTTGTTGCTTTCAGTTGAAGTATTTAACATTTTGTTCAAAGTTTGTTTCTTGGTGATGTGGACAGGTCTGCTCTTATTGTTAAAGTACAGTAATCAAGATTAATGATTGGTTTATCTCAATTAAGATTTTATTTTTTTAATGCTATAGCGCTTTATGTTCAAAACTCTGCTGTAGAAATTGCACTAAAACTCTATTGGGAAATATCAATTTTTTGATGCTTATTTTATTGGGGTCTTCAATTTGGATTTCTTGTTTTTGCATGTTGATCTAAGACAAATGTTTACCTTGATTCTAGATGTGAGATTTTCTGAACGCGAGTGTTTGCACACACGATTTGTGTTGTGCTCGAGAAAAATCTGTGACTGTTATGACTGGTGTGATCTTTATTATGTTCATTAAGCTGATCGTGGATTTGCATTAACCTTTGGAGTGGTGTAGGGATCATTGGCCTTTGTTTTGGCATGGCCATTAATAGAGAATTAAATTGTTGTGTTGCTGGTGTGCCCTTTGTCTTACTCAAGTTTGCTTTCAGTGAAAGTACTTAGCCCTTCATTTAAGTTTGTTTCTCCATGATGTAAGCAATCATTTTCTTATTGTTAAAGTACAATAATCTTTTGTCTTTCCAAAGACCAGTCTTTTCTGTTGAAGGATGAATTTATGGTTATTTTTCCAAATATTATTTTACCTTGCTATGATTCTTTGCCTTGACTAGATGGCACTACTTGAATTGCAGGATCACTATAAACCATGGCTGAAGGTGAGGAAATTCAACCTCTTGTCTGTGATAATGGCACTGGAATGGTTAAGGTGAGTGTGGTTGTCTTTTAATATTTTGTTTTCCTTTCGGGCTGCAATGTTGTGAGAGCCTTTCAAAGCTCACATGAACATGCTTATAACTTTGAATTGTTTTCTTCTTCAACAGGCAGGTTTCGCAGGAGATGATGCTCCAAGGGCAGTCTTCCCCAGTATTGTTGGCCGGCCTAGGCATACAGGTGTTATGGTCGGAATGGGGCAGAAAGATGCCTATGTTGGGGATGAGGCCCAATCAAAAAGAGGTATTCTCACATTAAAGTACCCTATCGAACATGGGATTGTTAGCAACTGGGATGATATGGAAAAGATTTGGCATCACACTTTCTACAATGAGCTTCGTGTGGCTCCAGAAGAACATCCTGTTCTCCTAACTGAAGCTCCCCTGAACCCTAAGGCCAACAGGGAAAAAATGACACAGATTATGTTTGAAACATTTAATGTCCCTGCCATGTATGTTGCCATCCAAGCAGTGCTCTCCCTCTATGCTAGTGGGCGTACTACAGGTGTGTATGGGATGCATATATATGTGAGAACTCTTCTCTGTTTTCAATTGCAAGGAAAAAATTAATGCTGTTCAAAGTTGCCTGTAACTTTCTTTTTGTGGCGTGCTTTTCAGGTATTGTGCTGGATTCTGGTGATGGAGTTAGTCACACAGTTCCCATCTATGAGGGCTATGCACTTCCCCATGCAATCCTTAGGCTTGATCTTGCTGGAAGGGATTTAACAGATGCCTTGATGAAGATCCTTACGGAGAGAGGTTACACATTCACCACAACTGCTGAACGGGAAATTGTAAGAGACATTAAAGAGAAGCTTGCATATGTGGCCCTTGATTATGAGCAGGAGCTTGAAACGGCTAAAAGTAGCTCTTCAATTGAGAAGAGCTATGAGCTACCTGATGGCCAGGTTATCACCATCGGTGCAGAGTGTTTCCGTTGCCCTGAGGTCCTATTTCAACCATCACTCATTGGAATGGAAGCACCTGGAATTCATGAAACCACTTATAATTCAATCATGAAGTGTGATGTTGATATCAGGAAAGACTTGTATGGTAACATAGTGCTCAGTGGTGGATCTACCATGTTTCCAGGAATAGCTGATCGAATGAGCAAGGAGATCACAGCTCTTGCTCCAAGTAGCATGAAAATCAAGGTGGTTGCTCCTCCTGAGAGAAAATACAGTGTTTGGATCGGAGGGTCTATACTGGCTTCCCTCAGCACTTTCCAACAGGTATGTATCACACATCTTCATTTTCTCCTTTTTATTGTTGTATTTGATGTTGCAAATGGTGAAGTTATCCTTGACCCAAAAGCTCAAAAGAGTTTAAGGTCACCAGAATCACATGCTTGCAAAAAAGAGGCTAAATGGTGAAGTAATGGAACAGAACAGAACAAACGTTAACTTCCATTAGTTGAGAAACATGTACAAGCATGCGCGAGAATAACACACACAAGACAATTGGCAATGGTAATTGGTACAAAATAAAACAACCAAATTAGAAAACCAAGTCATAACATATACTGGATTAATTGTTTTACACTGTTCTGTAGTTTCTACTTCCTTTCTGTCTATATTTATTTGGCTTTCAGCATTTTTATCCAGGCAATTGATTTTAGATTTTAATTTTTTATTTGCTTGGTTTCTGTTCCATGCAGATGTGGATATCAAAGGCCGAGTATGATGAATCAGGACCCTCCATTGTTCACAGGAAGTGCTTCTAGATATGCAAATCCATTTTGCCTGCCCCTTTTCCCATCCCTCCTTTATCAATATGGTTTTGGATTGTGAGGCCGAGTAATATGGCTTGTTTTGGCTTGATTGTGATTTTGTTCTCCCCCTCGTAGTTACTATATGAAACACGTACTTGTTGGTATGTGTAATCATAAATAGATTGTCTTTTATCGTCTCCAAGTTATCGCCTCATGAAGAGCATTAATGTATTTGATCACTACAATCTTTCACCCTTTTCCTTTGTTTTGCCTGTCTTTTCATGTCAAGTTTACTTATGTATAACGGAAGAAATGAAATAAAATGCGTGAATGTTCTCAGAGTTCGCCCTCATTTTTTAGATTTTATTAGCATCGTCCTGGCTTACTGTGAATCTGTGATTAGCCCGCCTCACCCGATACGAGTAAATAATATTGTAGGGGCTGTCTTTCATTACAGAATAAAACCCTCATTGATGAATAATGAAAGCCCAGAAGCATGCTACGCTCAGTGAGCATGCTCCTATTTTTCATCAATAAATAATATTCAGCATGCTCCTCTTATTCTTTGAAGATTGTGGTAATAGAGGAGGAACCAAATGCTGGTCATCGTCGTTGTACAGAAAACTCTCTTGCTAGTAAGGTTTTTTTCTCCGATTTCTAAAGTTGATTGAACCTTTGATTCTTACAAGTTACAACAACAACTTGACGCAAACACACAATATGAGGCCCTCGGGTTGGTTTGAGTGGGGTGGCCTAACTATATCTGACTAGCTCCGGTTTCGGCTTTGTTAAAGAAATAGCTGGAATGAAGGGGAGGGGAAGATAGTAGGCAACGGTCTGTATGAATCTGGCAAGGCCTGATCTTGCAGAGGTGAAGGGGATTTTGCAAAAATCCATTATTCGTCAAATGGATATTTCATTGCTCAGTAACGAGGGTCGCATAGGATTGATACAAGTCCAGGCAGGTAGGGTGGGCTAACTAAACACGCACCCTGTTCATGAGCCAGGACCACGCATTAAAATAAAAAATCAGGACCACCCTGTTCACGAATGATGAAAGAAAGT
>Ga0325403_1004312_pt1 | contig 13198 bp, 6 predicted proteins | sample PopdelMetagenome_19_FD_205665 | JGI IMG/M metagenome (GOLD analysis project Ga0325403, IMG submission 205665) | Populus deltoides microbial communities from Bellville, Georgia, United States - Xylem-PdKOR-R4 | ecosystem: Host-associated > Plants > Phyllosphere > Stem > Wood/Secondary xylem...
GGATCAAATGCAGGCATGGCGTGCCTAAACAATGCCCAGGCTACAAGGGTGACAGCAGGGTATGGGAGTTCAGAAAGTAGCAGTCAGATGGAAATTGACGCATTTATTCATCTTTTTATTTATTTATGATGCCCTCTTGAACCAAAAAGCTTCTTCTTTTATTTTTATTATAAATTAAATTAAAAGACGAGGTCCTTTCACCGCTGCCATTAATGTGCTGCCTCAGTGCCTCCTGCATTTATTCACACTACAAAAGTAAAATTTTATTGTGGTCTCAATTGTTTTGTCTTAAATTTTAAATGTTAGGAGAGATAAAGTTATCTAAAAAATGAAGGGAGAGTTTTTTATTATAGTATGAATCTTGATGTTAATGGATTTGTTTTTAAAAAAGAGATTTGATGGAGATGGTTTTAATCTCTAATTATGTTATATAAAGTAGATCAAGAACTAAATTAAACCCTTTTAAAATAAATAATTATGATGGACTGAAAAAAAAGAAAACTAAATTGCAAAGATGCTTTAAAAATCATTCAATCATGTTAGATATATTTTTAAATAAGATTAGAAATTTTTATAAATATATTTTTAATTTTTTAAATAATTTTATGTAAAATATTTGAAAAAATAAGCATGAATACTCAATGAAAATAAAAAAAAATATTTTTTTCATTTTTTTTATTTTGAATATTTATTTCTCAAAAATAGAGTTTTGGATGAAGAGTTTTTTTTTTTTTTTAAATTTAAATTGATTTTTAAATTGACATAAAATTAAAAAGAATATAATTTAAAAAATGATCTGGCAGCATCATGCGGGGGGAAAATAGTCAGATCTAAATAATTGTCATTATAGAGTCAAGTAGCCTTTGAGTATATCTTTAGAAAAAGGTTGTCCTCTTGTGTGTGCACCATCTGACAGGTCGTCCATGCCAGGTCATGCCGTGCGTACTGCATGCAACACACTTATTTGATTAATAGCCGTTTATATTGTGGTGTCAATTATTTTTTATTTTAAAATAATATTTTTTAAAAAACATTATTTTTATAATTTAAAATAAAAAAATCTTTAATTTTTTTAAAAACATTTTTTAAAATACAAAAACAGGCAGTCAAGTGATTTAAGGTACCCTCATTTGTTTACTTTTGTTTGACACTTCAACGACTCCGATTGAGATTTATTAGTGCTCTGATTAGTGAAAACAAAAGATAATTAAATTTATGATATGTACCCGTACGCGCTCTACACGGTCTCGACTCTCGAGCCGGTTTTTTTTTTTTCTTTTTTTAATATAAAAATTAATGTTAAGAACGTGAGGAATTATTTTATCAGTGTTATTAAATCTCATTAAACAGATGAAGTTTTTCTAACTTAATTTTATATATTACTCATATTTTTAATTAAATTATATAAAAATAACCTGATTAAAATCAATTAATTTTTAGCAATTTAAAAATAAAATGGATAACTGGCAAAAACATAACTTATATTTAAAAAAAATTCGAGATAACAATTTTTTTTAAATATTGAGATGGTACCATATTTGATTGACCCCATTAACCTTGCAACCCGAGTCATGGACTCCACTTAATTTAATAACTGTTGTTTTTGTAAATTATTTTTTATTTAATTACATGATAAAAAATAGATACTTTTTATCAACCATAAAATATAGTATATATTTATTTGAGATCATGATAACCCAGTAAAAAATAAATAAAAATAAAATATGAAGTCTATTTCTCAACTAATCTAATATTAAAGGATAAAAAAAAATAAAAAAAATTGAATGACTAAAAACTAAAATAAATAAATTGGGTTTGTTGGGTCAACCCGCCAAACCCATGTTTTGGGTAACCCAGGTCAACATGTTAAATCCGCGAACCAATTCACAAACCCCATTGAGATTAATAACTTTTTTTTTAATTATATGATCACAAAAACAGACGATTGTAAAATTGAGTACCAACTTAACACTGAGACTTTTTTTTTAAATCGCGATAATCTCATATAAAATAAAAATAAATAAATTATAAAATTTAGTTTTAAATCAACCCAATATCAAAAGATGAAATAAAAAAATAAATATTTTTTTTTAAAAAAGTTAAACCCAACAAACCCAGAGCGGGGTCAACCCGTGAGTAGATCCATTGACTTTCTAAAGTTTAATAACATATTTTTTTAGTTATATGATAAAAGAAATAGATAATTATAAAATTAAGTTCAATTAGAAAACAAAGAGAAAAAAGTACCCTACCAAACCCATGAATTGGAGCAACTTGAGTTATCATGCCAAACTCGCAATCCAAGACATTAACTCCACGAAGTTGAATAACTTGAGTTTTTTTTTTTAAAAAATTTATTTACCTAAATATTAAATAATATAGACAATACTGTCATACTGAGATATTTTTTGAATACCAACTCAATGTTAATATTTTTTTTTTGTTATTGTGATAACTATATAAAATATATTAAAATAAATTATCAACTTTAAATCCTAATAAACATATAATATAATTAAAAATAAAAATAAATAAATAACCAAAACATAAAAGACCAAAATGTTAAAAAACAATACATAACGATATTTATTGTAATTCGGGTGAGATTTAAATGTGTTTGTTTTTGTAATAGTTATTGTGGTTGTTATTTGAAAAAATTAATTTTATTATCACCAACCAAAAACGTTCTCTCAAAATCTGCACGCTTATTGAGCCAGGACTCAACCCCATTACCATTTACATGTGAAGCAACCCACTGGATCGCAGCCCATGAATCATCATATGTTATAGGGAGAGGGTGCTCTGGGGCTCTTCTGTATTGAACGGACACAGCAATAACATTAGCTTGGTGGGCTAAATTAGTGAGGTAGTTAAGGTACATGGAAGAGAAAGGAGACTCAAAGCAAAAGGCACCACCATGGATGTATATCAGGAGAGGGAGTTTTCGGCTTGGATCTTTGATTTTGGGGATAAAGAGACGGACAGACAGGCTGTTTTCCTATGAGACCACAGTGTCTTTGGATTGGACTCCTGTATGAGGGTCATTGGATAGTGGTACAGTCTCTGCGTCAGCTGTGATCCTCTTTACCTTGACATTTCTGTAAACGCGAAGGGGGCGAAATCATGAAGTATTTCAGTGGAGTTTGATGAATCCATAATTTCAGAGGAGAAACAAAAAGCAAAAATCTTTGAAGTGAGTAACGTGTTATTCCTTGTTTCAGAGGAAAGATCGATGAGACGAGGGAAGCACTGTGGAGGAGGAAAGCAGTGGAGGAGAACAGATCGATGAGACGGGGCTAATTTGGATGTTGGAGAACAGACATTAATTAAAAGCCACGTTTTCTGAATAGCGGCCACAACAAAAGCAAGCGAGACTTGCTTTTTTGCTGCTCCTGCGGTTGGAACTTAGATTTTTATCGAACCCATGCATCAAAATGTGTGGTTTGTAATTAACTAAATAGATAAAAATTATTGACACACCTGAACATAAAAGCTACCATAAATAAACACAGTAAAAAATATGTTTTTAATATATTTATACTGTTTACTATCTTTTCCAAAAAAATTTAAAATTAAAAAAAAAAGTAAAAAAAAATATTTTTTATTTTTAATGATCTAATTATAATCGTAAAAGGAAAAGGATCAATTTAAAAATTAAAAACCCTCTCACCATGCAACCTATTTTTTTTAATCAAATAGTCTGTAGTCTTAATTCAAGGATCTATTTTTCTTTGCTTTGTCTCTTAGATAGCAAATGAATGGTTATGATTTATTTTTGAAATTTAATGATTGATCTTGGTTTATTTTGTTTTTAAGATATAAAAAATTTTCACCTATAAATAGATGGTTACACACATAAACGGAGGAGAGGCAAAAATTAGAGAGAAATTTAGGGGAAAGTCCAGAAAATAAAAAGAAAGTAATTCTCCCATATTATCTTCCTACACCCACACAATGCCAAAAAACACTAAACCCATTATATCCATACCGGCTACCAGCCAGATGAAAGGCAAAGGAAAATAATAAAAAACTAGCCAAAGACGACCACATATCTCTTTCCCAGCCTTGAACCATCCATCACTATCAATATCTCAACAAATCATTCAACCTATACCAACCCAGAAATCCACAACTGGAATTGTCGTTCCAATCCCTCCTTTAGGTCTCACAAAAGCACCCATCACATAACCGACCATCAATCCCCAGCCCTTCCACTTATTGCTTTCTCCCCACACTAATACCAACCACAACCTTCAACTTCCAGCTATAGACCAAGCTTCCCCTCTTATTTGATTCCTCAAAAACTGGCACCCCACGAATAACCTCCCTCCCTCTCCATCAACTCCTTATTTTTCCAAAACCAGCTCCTACTGTGGTAGCCTCATCCAGTCTTACCCACACAAAGAAAAAACTCGGCCTTCTCCCTGCCAAACCAACCCATTATCGACTCATTATTAGCATACCCACGACAAGTATAGGCCATAACCGCAGCTGCATTGCGAGTAGTACGCAATCCATCATAGTCTCCTCCTTTCATTGTCAGTCACGATAGCACAACCACTTCCCCTTTCATCTCTTTTCCCTGTGACCACATCATTAGTCTCCTTCCATCCATAAAAATCCTCATTTGCAGATAATAGAGAGGAGTAAATCTGAAAACATAAGAATATAAGTTATACTAGAGAAAAAGAGAGGTAGACCTGAGGAAAAAAAATATTAAAATTGATAGATTTGTTTGTGTGATTTTTTTGGGTTTTGCAGGTGGCGACAACTCTCACCTCCAGCACAGGAAGAAAGAAGAGAAGAAATCACTCTTGATTCACTGGTTTTCTTTTCTTCACTAGTGGCGATGGTGCGTGAAAGATCCACTCGCCACCACTATAACTGCAACTTAAAAGTTTCCCAACATTGTTCCCAAATTCCCAATAATTTCTCCAAATTTGTTTGTGAATTTTTGTAAATATTTAATGTGTTTGGATTATTTTGAATTTTGGTGATTTGTAATTTGATAATTGCGGGTGTGTGTGAGTAAAATATAGTAAAAAGTAGACCGTGTGTGATTATTTTGTTTATTGCTTTTTTTTACTTTGTGTTAAATGAATGACAAAAAAAAAAGGAAAGATAAAAAAATTAATTAATTAAATGTTTTTAATTGCATATGGTTAAATCTCTAAAAAAAAATATAAAAAATTATATCGTTTAGTATTTTCACATGAAAATTCAAAATATGTATTTGCATGCATTTTTGGATTTAATAACTAGTTTAATGAATCCATGAGAATTTGGTCAATATTCCAATAATAATCAATCCTTTAATTAATGAGAATTAATAGTTAATATTCTAGTATAAAACGCTAGACCTATAGGTTAGGCTGATATTTGAATATCAGGAGTTGACCAAAAAATTCTTAGAGTTATTTTAAATATTTACCAATTTTAATTAGAAGTATTTTTCACCTTAATATATAAATTATATAAAATATTTTGTCATAATAATTTAATTGGGTACATGAGTCCATAATGAATTCTAAACACCCGATTTATTCATACGAATAAATTTCAATTCTAAACGATAAATAGACTACCAGTTAGGAACCCATTAGAACCTTTAAACCACATTCAAAACCAAACAAAACAGCTTATCTTAGGAAGGATGTGCTAAGTGTGCTGATACCTTTCCTATTCATAATCAGTCCCTTATCCTTTGAATATCTGATAAAACCAATATACCTAAGTTTCTAATCGACCTTGAACCAAACAACTAGGTGTATACGTTTCTTATAGTATTGGACTAACCATAATCAGTCCCTTATGACTCTACTAGGGATGATATTGTTTCTTATAGTATTGGACTAAGCTTTGTGTATTAGATGTGGTTTATCTGTTTTTATGAGTTTAAATTTTTACATTTGGCTTATTTTATTTTATTTGTGCTTTTATCCCAGGTGTATATGTTTTCATTCATTATTAGTTTATTTTTGATATATCACTCTGGGATGAGCATATAGAAACTTCAAGTTAGGTTGAGGAGTAACAGTTTACCCTATGACTTTCAGTCACGGTTTAAGTTTATGAAACCATCCAACTCTTTGATGAGTGCTTGGATTGGTAGTGATTGATATAAGTACCATTCAATTACCTACTGAACCCCTATATTGCCTTTATAAGGGTGATTACTAAAACATTGAGAGTCTTCTTTTTAGAGACCAAGTAGTAAGCTTACCCCCTGTCCCACGTAAAAAGATTAGAATCTGTCTTTAGGGTGTATGCTCGCAACACATTATTTTGCATCAAGGCAAGCCTTTCTTGAAGCATTTTGACTTTAAGACTTTCAAGTGACACAATAGCCGTCACTTAGGAAATTTTTGTTACAGAGTTTGGGCAAGAATCAAAATTTATGTTCATTATGATCACGTGTCACCTCTTGAAGGGCGATTTCTTCATATAAAAATATGCTCATACATTTGAGATGCATGTATCCTTATATGCATATATCCTTAAAAGGTTGAAACCTAGGTCACCCATCTAAGGTTTATAACACTTGACTGAGAGAAAAGATGAAAAACAAAGAAAGAGCTCAGATAAAAGCTCATTATCAAAAGGAAATTGAGAGCATCAAAGGTAAAGTCGTTAGACTCATAAATCTACTCGAATAAGTATTGGGTTTCAAGAATGGAAAAGGAACGTTTTCATAGCCTCTCGTGAAAGCACCGTGAGCCCGCGTCTCTCATACATCTCAGAACTTTGGGGCAGACTTAGTAACTGGGCAACATTTTGTCCATCCAACCAACTCAAGCTCAAGTCACTATATATCAAACAATAGAAGGACCTTCTAACGATAAGTCTACATGTCCCATAAACCATGATAAATGAGTCTCTCTAAAAGAGAGATTGAGAGTAGTAGAAAGGAATAATCTAATTGACCCTATATTAGCAGGTGAAGTTTGTTTGGTTCCAAAAAAAATTATGATGCCAAAGGAGTTTAGAGTGCCAGACTTCATCAAGTACATTGGGCTAGAATGCCTGAACACCCATCTTCGGTTTACTACAATAAGATGGTTAAAGTGATCCATAAAGATAAAATGTTAATCTATTTCTTTCAGGATAGTCTCCCAGGCCCTGCATTGAACTGGTATATGAGACTAAATAGTACCAAGTTTAATATATAGAAGGATCTGACAGACACCTTCCAAAAGTAGTTAAATTCAACCTAGAAATAGCTCATAACAGACTAGCCTAATAGCTATGGAGAAAGGAAACCAAGTGTTTGTGAGGACATATGTGCAAAAATAGCGAGATAAGGCAATACATGTGCAACCTCCACTGATAAAAACAAAAATGGTGATGTTGTTCACCACACCTCCTAATCCTTTTATTATAAGCATTTGATTGGAAGCTGAGCTCATCATTTTTATAAAGCCATGAGGATTGCTGAAAGAATTGAACAAGTTATCAAAAAAAAAAAATTAGTGGTCCTACCATAGATTCCAGAACAATAATAAGAGATGAATAAGAAGATGGCTCTGAAAGGGAAACCTTATTTGTATGGTCCAGCTAGGTCTCCCTGTTTCTGGACTTATTGCCCCGACTCCATTAAATCCCATGCAGCCACCATTTCCTATGCAATATAATTCAGATGAGAGATTTGAATATCATAGTGGGGTCTTAGGCCATTTGATTGAAAATTGTTAAAATTTTCAAGTATCAAGTTCGGAAAATGGTGAGCAAGAAGTAGGTTGAGTTTGTGAAGGATGGTTTCATCGACCATATTGTTACTGGATAATCACAAACATAACAAAGATCAATAAGAGATGATAAGACACAAATGATTGTTGGAGAAGCTAATTAGGGTGTTGCATTGTCAACGATTTTGTTATGGAATTTTGCTATTCAACATTTTTATTTTAGGATCACATCTCATCCTTTTAATGAAATATTTCTTTTCCTTGCCTCTTTGTTGTTCTGAAATCAATAGATGTTTAGTAAAATATTTTGATTAAACTCCAACATGTAAAATTAAGGTTAATCAATCTTGAAAGACTAAAAGTGTTTTGATTGTAGAAATGACTCGATGTTCATTAAAATGACATGATAAACAAATATTAGGACCAAAAAATTTTTGAACTCATATATGAATTGAACCACACATCATGTAGCTAAGTTTTAGTAGTATGCATAATGACATGTAATGGATTTTGTAGTTATGGACTTGTGAATCATGATTTTTTGCAAGTCCAAATCATTACACTAGATGAAGTCAAAATTTATCAGTTCTAACCGACTTTGCTTGAAAAGAGAAAAGACCATCTTTGTTTATTCCTTTCACAATTCTTGAAATACATATACATTACAACCATTTTTTTGGCCTGATGGAATATTTATCTAAAAATAGAAACTCTGACATGAATCACACCCCCACACTAGGTGAAAATGAGGGATTTTTATTTGAAAAAAATAAAGACAATAGTAGAATCAATAGTGAAGGGAATGTTAAGAATGAAAGCCCAAAGATTGAGAAAGAGCTAAAAATGAAAAAGCCCTAGACTAGGGGGCATCCAAGAAAACTTTGAGGAAGGTTGTGTGAAAACTAATAAGTGAAAATCACCCACACTTAAAGGTAAGTCACGGTTAAAGGTAGGAAAATTCCTATTGAGTCTAGAAGGGAAAAAGAGGTTTATAATTGAGGAAAGACATAACAAATGCCAAAAGTCGATGCCGAGGGCAAGGGTAAAAAAAACAAAATAAAAAAAGATATTGAATTAAAAATAGAAATAAGGAAATAACGAGGCTAATGACTGGCAGAAAACGATGACCTTTCCTTTGAATGGAAATTTAAGATAAAGAAGCATTGGGAGATAAATGATGGGCAAAAGGTTTTAGTATCCTCTTTAAGTTTGAGATTAATGATGAAAAGAGTGATATGATTAAATGCCAATAATTGATCTTGATACCACTGAAAGTTCTTGATTGATGAAAAATGAGGCACAATTATATGCGTCATTATTTGATTATGATGGAGTTTCTTGTCTAGTTTTAGGAAACGATATTTATTGATGAAATGTATAGCATGGTTATATGTCATTTATTCCACAAGGATAACAAGAGAAAGAGAGTTAATGAATAGTTAATGTTGATTCTAGGTTTTTAAAACCCTCAAACACCGTTTGAACCTGTGAATTCATTTATTTGTTAGCCATTACGTGTCTTTAAAAGCCCTTTTTAGTTAAGTAACCAATTTGAACCAATAAATGGTGCTCTAAAAACTTGAAGAGTTTTTCCATAAAAGTCGTGGTTTCATGAACTAAGTTACCAGTTATTATGCATGTTAATCAAATAGATGCTCAAAAGAGATAATTTCTCAATGGAACCTCGAGTCTTTACTCAAACATCTTGCCGTTGAAATCCATAAAAGGTTACCTCGTCATATACCATCAAATGACATACCCAAAATTAGAGGTTAAGATTGACACTAAGAACCATAGAAAAACTATCTTAATCTTGTAACGAGTCAATTTATATTTTCAAAATACAAGACAATCAAAGAATTGCATATGTTGAATGTCGTATGTTGGGTCTTTAACCAAAGAAGCTTAATTTTCAAAATACTTTAAAAATACTGGCATCTCTCTAATTTCATTTCAACAATTAGATTTGAATAGATATGATCTTTGAAGTTTATGAGTTGATTCCTGAACAAAGAAAATTTTCAGAAAAAAAAACATTGACTGAGTTTGCAAAATCCTTGACAAAAATTGACATCGACACTTTTTGAACAGTTGAGCAGCTAGGGGGCAATACAGTAGACCCTGAGAGGGAAAAAGAGCACATTTAGATCAACTAAGGGCAATGTTGCTAAAAAATAACATATGATTAAATCAACTCTAGCAACAGTTGAGAGTAACGCTATACTTGAGAGGTATCTTCATGTTTGAAATTTTGGCTTACCATCTGAAATATGGTTATGATTCGTGAAGGATGTTATCATATGGGTGCATTTGATATATGTTGGAAAGATGCACACCACTAAGATTAACTCTGAGACAATCTGCTTGGAATCCCATTGATTCAAAATGAATTTCACCACACAAATATGGTTGGTAAAAGGGAATATCAATTATGATGACAATGCATTTCTTTTCACAATCTGGTTAGACTGACTGAGAGGAATTTATGTCTGAATGATTTGATAGTTTCATAAAAGTTGATGATAACATATTCTTGAAGAATAGATTTTAATTGAAGGCAACTTCATGGATGATTGACAATCCAAGATAAGGTCGACGCTAAAAAAAATTTAGATGATTATTGGCAGACTACATATAGTTGATCAGATGGCAGTTTTAGGAGAATATGGAAAGTTAATGATGTGTTAAACTCCTTTATAATGAATCAAGCAATACCACACTTGGGGGTATGATCAGACTTGATAAACAAGAAAAGCAGTAATTGTCTTGGATAGCTCGGGATGGGCACTATATTTACATTTAAGTGAAGGACTGACATACGATAAACTCAAATGAACTCACGAGTAAAAAAAAAAAAAAAATAGAGAAGGCTTTAGATAGCAAACAAAGGCACCCTATGATGATGGAGCATCAAAGAGGGAGGGCCTATATTTCAAGTTAGGTAACGAAGCATTCATGCCATCTAACACCAAGACATTGCATATATGTTTTTGATTTTTTTTTAAGAAGATCCTCATCGAAATCTAGTAAGATTTTGATGAATCAGAAAGGGCAGGTCACCCGTGGAATAGATTAATTTTTGAATTTCAAAAAAGACAAGTTACCCATGAAAATAAACTATTTTTTCTGAAAGGGCAGGTCGCCTATGACAATAGATCAATTTTTAAGTTTCAAAAAGGACAGGTTACCCGTAAAAATAGACCATTTTTTCTGAAAGGGTAGATCTCTAGTGAAAATAGATCAGTTTTTTAATTTTAGAAAAGACAGGTCCCCTGTGAAAATAGACTAGTTTTTGAATGGAAAGGTCACTCGTGAAAATAGACTAGTTTTTAAATTCAAAATGGGCAGGTCATCCTGTGAAAATAAACTAGTTTTTTCAAAATGGACAGGTCGTCCATGAAAATAAACTAGTTTTTGAAGGAGCAAGTCACCCATAATAATGAGATCATTTTCTTTTAAAAAGCAAAGTCTTTAGATGAGTGGATCACCCAGCAAACCGGGAAGACACTTTTTCTTTACAAGTTTACTATGCAAAATATTGATGAGGTTTTGCTTCGTAAGCATTGTAAAGAGGGAGCATTTGTTGCTACCCAATTTTTGATAAATGTTTTTTTAAAAAAACCAAAAAAACAAAAAAAAACAAAAAAAACCCAAAAATATGTTTTTGACGTATTTGCGGCGTCTTTTCCAAAGAATTTAAATTAAAAAAAAAAGAGAAAGAAGAAAGGAAAAAAAGAAAAATGCATTTTATTTTTAGTGATCTAATTATAATTGTGAAAAAGAGAGGACCAATTTGAAAATTAAAAACTCTATCACTAAGAAACCCATCTTTTTTAATCAAATGGTCTACAATTAATTCTTTTAATTCAAGGGTTAGTTTTTCTTTGTTTTGTCTCTAAGCTAGCAAATGAATGATTGTGATTTATTTTTAAAATTCAATGGTTGATTTTGGTTTGCTTTGCCTTCAACCCAAATAAAATTTTCACATATAAATAAGTGGTTACATACACACACAAAAAGGGGAGAGACTGAAACTAAGGAGAAATTTGGGGGAAAGACCAAAAAATAAAAAGATAGTAATTCTCACATATTCTCTCCTCACACCCATTCACACAACACAACAAAAAAACCCTAAACCTGTTATACCCACACTGGCTACTAGCTACATGAAAGGCAAAGAAAAAAATAAAAAAAACTAGCCAAAGACAACCATATATCCCCTTCCAAGCCTTGGACCATCCACAACTGTCAATATCTCAGCAAACCATTCAACCTATACCATCCTATAAATCCATAATTGGAACTACTATTCTAACACCACCCCTTTCTCGGTCTCATAAAAGCATCCATCATCGAACCAGCCATTAGTCCCCAGCCCTTCTACCTACTGCCTCTTCTACACACTAACACCAACCACAAACTTCACCTCTCCTCTGATTCCTCCAAAACTGGCACCGTACCCCACCAACAACCTCCCTCCCTCCTTCTCCATCAACTCCTTATTTGTCCAAAACCAGCTCCCACCGTGGTAGCTCTATCCAGCCTTACCCACATAAAAAAAACCTGGCCCTCTCTCTGCCAAACCAACCCATAATTGACTCATTAAACCATGAACATTTTTGTCTTTTCATATGGTGCATTAGGCATTATGAGTTTGTTTGAGGGCATTTTGGTTGATTTAATATATTTAAATATAAAAAATAGGTTTTAGGTAGGGGTGTTTTGTATTTTTGTATTTTTATACATAATAGAATTATACATGTACCCTTGGATACAAGAAATTTAATTCATTGGAGTTAGGGGTATTATGGTCTTTCAATTATTTTTTGTTAATTGTTAGTTTGGTTAATGGTAGTTACATAATTGACCATTAAAATAATATTTTTAATTTGGAAAAACTATTGGTGCTCCACTCCACGTGCCAACATGTTGGAGCCACTCATGCACTTTGTGTGGCGGCTCTAAGTGCTAAAAAAATGAGCTTTCAATGTCTCATATTATTCCCTGCGTCTCCTCTTCCATTTGAAACGGTACATGGTGTCCAGATGTTGTCGGTTTATCGTCGGTGACCCTTTCCCCCCTTCATTTCTCTCTCCTAAGTCGATAACACACTATGGTTCTCATTGTTATTGGTATTTCAGATTCGGTCCTTTAGCTTTGATTTTTGTATTTTTTTCATTTTTCCTTCTGTTAAAGTTTTGTTTTTTTTTTTTTAATTTAACCCATACTTTTTAATTTGTATAGATAATGTTTTTTGATTTAGTCCTTCTACTTTTAATTTTTATTTTTTATCCTTTTTCCTTTTGTCAAAGTTTTTATGGCTTTCAATTACATCATTTATAGTTTTTTTTTTCCAGTGATATTAATGATTCCAATTTTAGTTCATCTTCTTTTGATTTTTTTATTGTTTTTCTTAGTATTTTTATCAAGATTTTTATAGTTTTCAATTCTATCATTCAAATCAAGTTCATGGCTTTTATTTTTTCAATAATAATAATAAATTAAATTAGTGA
>Ga0325403_1004313_pt1 | contig 13198 bp, 11 predicted proteins | sample PopdelMetagenome_19_FD_205665 | JGI IMG/M metagenome (GOLD analysis project Ga0325403, IMG submission 205665) | Populus deltoides microbial communities from Bellville, Georgia, United States - Xylem-PdKOR-R4 | ecosystem: Host-associated > Plants > Phyllosphere > Stem > Wood/Secondary xylem...
AAATTGCTAGATGTTAGTTGAATATTTTATTCTTGAATCAATAATTAATTAGAAATTGATACTTTGGTTAGTTGATTTATTTGATTATTGTGCTAATTACTTTTAAGAATTGAAAGTTGGGGATTGAGAGGTAAAAGGGTGGTGAGTATATTTGAGTGAAAAACCTATAAAAATTTTATGAAACACAAGAGGAGAGACATTAATTTGAGAGTAAACATGTGAGAGAGTATGTGAGAATTTTTTTTTTTTATCTTTGTTGCTAATATTTATTTTTAAAAATCAAAATATCCGTAAAAAATGGTTCATCACTAAAGGGTAACGAGGCTATAAAAAAGAAATTGGATATGATAGCCTTAAGATTTGAGAAGGTTATAAACATAATGGATATACAATAGACTTTTATAGCTAGTTCACGTGATGGTCCTAATCTTATATATAAAAGAGATGCTAAATTGCAAAATGAACAAATCCATACCGTTTTTGATGATAGGAGGGAAGAAAAATTAAAGTTTAACCTTCCAAGGCTAAAGATAAAGAAAATAAGTGTTCAAAGGTTGATGATTAGAAAGTTGCTATAAAATTGGTAAAGAAGCAACAAAGAGAGGACATATTTTATATTAGATGTCACATTAGTAACAAGGTGTGTTGTAAGATTATTGATAGTGAAAGTTGTGAAAACGTTGCTAGTACTATACTTGGTAAGAAATTAAATATGATAATTGTTAAGCATGATAGACCTTATAAGTTTCAATAATTGAATGAGTGTGATGAAGTTATGGTGACTAAACATGTTTTGATTTCTTTTTTGATTGAAAAGTATAAAGATGATGTTTTGTGTGATATGATTCCAATGCATGCTAGTCATTTACTATTAGGGAGACCTTGGCAATTTGATAGAAAGGACAAGCGTGATGAACTTAAAAATAGGTATTTTCTTGAAAATGATGGAAGGACATACACACTTGCATCATTGTCACCTAAACAAGTTTATGAAGACCAATTGAAATTGAAAAAGAAAAGTGAAGTTGAAATGGTAATACAACAATGTGAGGTCGTGGTTACCATGCAAAAATATATACGGAAGTGGTTAGTAAGGCATGCTTATCTAAAATTATTATTAGCTATTATTTTTATACAGTGTTGTTGAAGGCAAAAGTTCATAAAAAAAAAATCTTGAAGGCTTAAATAAGACCAATTAAAGTTGAAAAGAGAAAGCAAAGTCAATAAGACAAATAAACAATGTGAAATCGTGAGTTTAAAGACTGAAAATAAAGAAGTCTTAAGGAAAGAATAAGAAAGGAGAGCAAAGGCTTAGATTTGGCTAATGGAGGAAAAAAAAAGGTTAATAGAAGCCAAGAATGGAGAGAAGAAAATAAGGATGAGAAAAGAAAAGAGTGTAAAACATATAGGTAAACGCTTGAGTTTCTATACAAAAAAAAAATGAGATCAAGAGTGCTTGTTTTTCTAACATGCCTATGATTTTACTTATGTATAAGAAGACATATTTTAACACTAACAATCTTGATTCTTTTATTTTTAGTGTTGTTATATCTTTGTTACAGAAATTTGACGATTATATAGGATAATTAAATTCAGATTTCAGTTTAATTTGTCCTACTACATAACTTTATGCCAACAAACATAATGTTTTATCTAACCATTGGATTAAGCTGATATTTTACTAGAAGTTTATATATATTATCTTGATTTAAAATTTCAAAATGATTGGAGTTTTGTAAGGCTTTCTAATAAAGGGTCGAAGTTATTTTACATAATTTTCTATGTATTTCTTGATAAGATTCATAATGGTTTGTTATTGATAAAATGTGCAATCAATAATATTATAGTAAAATATAGACATTTTATCCATCGACTTGTTGATATTTTTAATGAGTTGAATGAATCTTATGTGTTTAGTAAGATTGATTTAAAAATTAGCATAATTTCCAAATATTAAAATTAAATAAGAGGGAGAAAAAAAGTTTATTTTATTTATTATAGACTTAATTTTCCTTTCTTAATAGTATAAATATATCTTATATATAAGTTCATAAATTCTAACATTAAAAATAAATAATTGTTTTTTGTATTTTTAAAATGTAGGCCAAATTCTAACTGATATTTATAAATTATTTGTAAAATTCATTAATTTATTTTTCTTAAAAATATAAAGAAAAATATGCTTTTATTTTACAAAAAATATGCATGAAAAGTATCTTTGAATTTGGTCATATGCATTATTAAAAAAAAAAAAATCAAAGTACATGCAAAATTCATGAGCCCACCATTAGCATTGGAACACAAAACCAAATTAAAGACCTAAACCTTAATATGAACCCATGTATCTAAAAGCCCACATGAATTTAATCCATTAAAAAAAAAAACTTGAGCAAAAAAGATCAGCTTACAACATAAAAATTGACCCAATATAAAAAAAAAAAAAAAAAAAAAAAAAACTTCTGCAAATCCAGTTTGGACTCGATCGACCTTCTGGATATGATTAGGTGTGATCAGAAGCTGTTGAGAGCTAGTGGAAGTGCAATGGCATATGATGGTACATGTGTAGCACGTATAGTGTTCGCGGATCATGAGCTACTCTTCTTTGTGCTTGTTAGGTGGTGTAGTCTATTGTTGCCTGTAGCCACGTACAAGCCACTCAAAACTTTTTCTTTTTTTAAATGTTTTTAGCATTATTTAAAAAAAAATTATTTAAAAATATATTCCAATAATATTTTTTTATTTTTTAAAATTTATTTTTGATATTATTATATTAATTTAAAAACATTAAAAAAATATTTTAAAACTATAAATTTTTAAAATTAAAAAAACTACTGTTGAATCACAATGCCAGATGAAGCCTTCATTGGTCTCGCTGCTCCTACTGCTAGTGTTTACTACCATGGCTGAAAAAGATAGTAAGGGCCGTATGGCTATCGTGGAAAGTGGAGAGCCATAAGGCTAGTTGTGATGGTTGTTATTACATGGCTGATGGAGATTTCAGGTCATGGAGGGAAGGTGGGAGGGTGATTTTGGTTGGGCTGGTGACTAGTTGGAAGGTATGGTCGATGGTAGGCATCAAAGGTGGATTTTTGATGCTACTACTAGTCGACAGAGGGAGAAAGCTATCCTCGGTGTGGAGGCTCTGAGAGATCAGGAAAATTTGATGGTTTTTGTGTACTGTTGTTTTTAAGACTTGACGATGGAGATGATTGGTCATTGGATGGCGATATTGATGCATGGTAACCAATCGATGATGATAGTTAGGGGGAAGTTGGGTCTGCGAGTGGTTTGCAGGAGGAGGAACCAGGGAGGACAAGAGAAGTGGTAGCGGGTAGTGCTTCGTCTGGCGTGGATTTTTTTGGGGAAGATGAGAGTGAGAGAAATGTGAGAAAAGAGAGCTGTAATGGTGTTTTTTTGTGTAGTTATTGTTTGAGAAGATGAGGGAGCGTGAGGTCACGTTTTTCATCTCCTTTTCTAATAATAGGCAACTGTTTGGTTTTAATACTTCCAAAATAATAGGCAACTGTTTGGTTTTAATACTTTTTGAAAGTATTATTGTGATTATTTTTTAAAATGTTTTTTATGTTAAAATATATTAAAATAATATATTTTTTATTTTTAAAAAATTATTTTTAAGATTAACGCATCAAAATGATCCAAAAGATATAAAAAAATAATTAATTTTTAACAAAAAAAATTTAATTTTTTTAAAAAACACAGATGTCACCGCGTTTCCAAACACTATCTTATTAATTTTTCTGGAGAGAGTTTGGTATGGTAACTAAATATGTGGCTTTTATTTTAATGAAAAATGCCCCCCTTTGGGTTTTTTTTTTATATATATAGGTAAAGTAATTTTTTTTAATTGCTTGGTTATCAAGGAACTTAATTTTTTTTGGTTTTTTTTTTTTTGTGTTTTTAGTCCTAACTTTGTCTATTTTTATATATTTTTTTATTTTTTAGTATTTGTTTTTTTTGTTAAAGGCAATGTAAACTCAATGAGAAAAATTAATTAAAGCTTTTGAAATAAACGCATTGAAAATAAATTTTTAAATTTCAAATTCTTTTGGAAAGACGTTGAAAATGATAAAAATAACGTGAATACATCAAAAATTTATTTTTTTTTTTATTTTTTTTTATTTTTTTCATTTTTAAACAAATATTTTGAAAAGAAGGTCACAAATTGGGTTGTGAAACTATTAATAGGAAAATATCACTTTGTGTGCTTTGAAAAATATAGCATATTTTATTAAGGATAATTATTAGAAATTAATAAAATCAATTCTCTACTTGATTTTTATAGCTCTAGAATTATAATTTTTTACATTAATTACATTTAGTTCTTATTTTCTAAAACTTAGTTATAATTAATTCATACTTAATTTATTATCCTAGTTTAATTTATTGTCAATGATTCTTAATGTGTGTGACTCATTGATTTTTTAATATATTAACTCAAATCTAAATCAAAATCCTAATAAAACATGATTAAATAAATTAAATAATTTAACTTATTATCAATTCAATAAATTGATTGATTTATACTTGAAGATTAAGCGTATTGTCTAACAATATGTCATGATTTCTCAAATATTAGAAAAGTCATGTGTTATGTTTCAATAAATCATGTATGTTCTTAACATCATAGTCATTAATCATTTGGAGAAGATTTAAAACCTTTTTCAAATCTCATTCTACCTAGGGGTGAGCAAATTCGGTTTGGTTCGGTTTTTATCTAAAAAACTAACCAAAATTAAATTTTGAAAAACTAAAAAATTCAAACCGGAACCGAACTGGAACTGGTTCAAACCGACCGGTTTTGGTTCGGTTCGTTTCGGTTTTTTAACAGAAAAATCGGAAAACCTGTATTATTGTTTTTTTGGGCTTTTTTGGGCTTTTTGGGCTTTCTAATAGGTTTTCTAATGGACTTTCTAATGGGCTTGTAATTAATGTAAATATTATATAATTTTTTTACAAAATTCTATAATATATTTAATATTTTTTGTCACTAAATATTTATTTATATTAAATTATTAGTGCTAATATTGTGTTTAATATGTTGCAAGTCTTTCTAATATTTGTGTTTTGGACTCATCTCCTGGATCAAAGTTTAAATAACACACACACCAAATTAAAATTTAAATTGCAAAGCATTGCCTTTAAAGGGGCTTAAAAAAAAAACAACAAATAACATCGCCATAAAAAATAAAACACTTCATGCAAAAAATATAAATCTTCATTGTGCACATCATCCCAATCAAAAAGCACATCAAGATGACAAGAACATTGCACTTTGATTCCGTAACCATTGACATCAAAACCTGGAAATCAAGATCTAAAATTATAATATGATAAAATAAATTAGAATATGTAAAAATAAAAAGTAGTATTTTACCATCAAAGTAACTTCTAAACTAATTATCATCCGATGCTACATGTAACTTTCCACTAAATTCTATAAAATAAAAAATTAGACATGTTAGATGATTGCAAAAAATTTAATTAATAAATTACAAAATAAAAGGTGCAAGTTTCTAAAAAACAATTTCCCGACTCAAGGTTTTCGTAGGTTTCAAGATCATTTATCAAGCTTTTAATATCAATTGGAATTGATCCATGATGCAACCAATTTTGACAACATATGAGTGCTTGAACAATTGCTGGAGATAGAGAACTTCGAAATTGATCAAGTACACGACCACCTGTGCTAAATGCTGATTCAGAAGACACTGTGGATATAAGAATAGCTAGAACATGTTGTGCAACCTTTGAAAGTGTCTTATATTTCAAAGCATTACTTTTCTACCAACCCAAAATATCTAACTTATCATCATTAGGATCCTTACAACCATCAATCAAATACCTCTTAACCTCATTTTTATTTTTCACGTTATCCACCTTTTGCAAATGTCTTTTGAATCGAGCCAAAGTGTTAACATCTACCTCCACATCATCAATAGCATTAACATCCTGTTTATGCCTATTATTATCCACCACTTCATCAATTTTCAAATAAAACTCATATAAGCTCATTAAAGTATCTTTCACCTTATTTGTTAGCAATTGTGCTTTGTCATAATCATACAAATCACCAAAACAAAATTTCACATATTTCAACTTCAAATGTGGATCTAAGACATTAGTCACATATAACAAAAAATTTTGATTTACTTCATAACCCCAATATTTCTCAAACTTTAACATCATATTCATCGTCATTCCACTTAAAATACTATCTTTATTTTTACACAATTGCAACAAGTTTTTATGCATATAAATCAATTAATTGAAGAAAGCATTTGATGTGACATGTAATGAGCCAGAAAATCTCAATGTAACCATATAAAAGATCTTTAAGAACTTAACCAAAGTTCTTGCATTTTCCCAATCCTCTAAACCAGGTGGCCCTATGTTTTTTATCAACCTCCAAAAAGTAACTCATATACCTAGGTTCTTTTTCACCTAACCTCACAAACACCTTTTCAAACTTTTCAGTAGCTTCTAGCATAAGATAAGTTGAATTCCGTCGAGTTGCAACATCTAAACACAATGATTTCTTACACTCTATATGCAACTTTTTAGCACACTTCTTAAATGCAAGATGCCTCGACGGTGAAGATCTCACAAACTTAATTGCATTTCGAATCTTAACAACTGAAACATTAATATCTTTCAAGTCATCACATACAATGAGGTTTACAATGTATGCACAACATCTAACATGCAAGTGCTCATTTGACAATATATTAGTTGGCCAATCTTTCATCACATTCTTTAAATATGAAATGGTCACATTATTAGAGCTTGTATTGTCTAATGTAATAGTCAACAGTTTATCAATCCCCTACTCCAACAAACAATTCTTAATAACTTGGCCAATTGTCTCACCCATATGATTGGAAACTTGACAAAAATTAAGAATTCTTTTATGCAAATTCCAGTCATTATCAATCCAATGAGCTGTAAACACATATAGTTAATATTTTGGATTGATAGCCATGTATCTGTTGTTAAGCACAATCGTTGACCCCTAAGAGCTGTCCTCAATCTATCATTCTCTTCAACATAAAGTTTCAAATAATCTCTCATAATTGTAAAATGAGAAGGAATGTCAAATCTAGGTTGCATAGTCCTAGTAAACAATTTAAATCCCCGACCCTCCACAAAATTAAAAGGCAACTCATCAATTATAACCATTTTTGCTAATGCTTGTCTACATTCATCATAATTATAACTTATTGCCTTAAGACTTCCCACATTTTGTTCTCCTAATTCACCCTTCTCTATCTTAGGTTCGAATACCAAAACCTTTTGTTTTCTATCTTAGGTTCTAATACCAAAACCTTTTGTTTCTTATCAACCACAAAAGGAAACTTCTTGCACACTTTTAAATTACTCTACATATTACTTGTGCCATTAACAATAGTATGACATGCATAATGTTTTTCACAATAATTACATTCAGCTCTAGGGGCTTTAGGATCAACATCAAGTTTTGTAAAGTGATCCTAAATTTGTGACTTTTTTCCATCTTCAGCATTTCTTTTCCTAGATGCAAGGACTTGAGGTTGTTTACCTTTTGTATCTGTGGTGGGTCCTGCATTGGTTGATTCTGTGTTAGTTTTTGAAGTTGGAGAAGTGGTTGATGTTGGTGTAGTGCCCGTGGATGAAGCATTTTGAATTTAAGTAGTTTCTATCTGTTATTACATAATGAAAACATGTTAAAAACCCATAATTTATAATAGACTTAAATGGACTAAAATTCAAAGAAACTATCAAACTAATAGAAACTTAAATGTCTAGCAAAAACAAAAAACAAAATGGAAAGTAATATCAGCCAAAACATCTGCCAAGCCTAATTTCACTGCCAATCCTAAGTTTACTGCCAACCAATCCTAAGTTCACTGCCTAAGTTCACTACCAATCCTAAGTTCACTACCATCTGCCAAGCCTAAGTCTCAAATACACATTTCACAGCATCAAATTGTTCTTGAAATTCTGATTAACAGTTTATTTCGAGATGTAATAAGAACAAATTACATCCTATATTATAAAAGCAACAGATTCTTAGTCATAGAAACTAGTTTTGAAGACAATCCTAACAATGTCTGTACACAATGAAACATGCTGCCAAACATAACAAATTTCACAACATTTATATCTTTTCCTTCCAATCAACATCAAAACAAAAGAGGAAATCACACAATGCTCTTCCAGAACTTGAACTGTAAACAACAAAATGAAGAAAATAACATCTACCTTAAAAAATAACAAAGATGGCAACCAGAAAAATCCAATAGTAGTTTCAATGTTATGAAGAGACATAGGATGAAAAATCAATAAACAATCAGGAAACAGTAATAAAAGAAAAACTTTATGCAACTCCCAGATACTAATACACCCTAATTTTGAAGAAAAAAAATAATAAATACACATAAAACAAAGTAATACACTGCAGCATAAAACAACCCAACATAGTTAGCATAGTTATCAATTATAATTAATTAAATAAAGGCAAACTTTCTTGCTCAAAAAATAGAATATCATGTTAGACCTCTAAATGTTTAACTTATGAATAAGAAATAAAAACTTTGGAAGCGACATTGTAATCATCCATGAAACAAGAATTTATATAAAAATACAAGCATATATAAACTATACTGATCATTAGTTATTACAATTGCAAACTTTCAAACTTTATTATTCTCACCTAAAGTTCTCACCTAATAAAAATGCAAGCCAATAACAATATAAGTTCCATGAATACAACCAATATAAAGTTTGACTGACAAGTTCCTGCACATTAAATACAATAAAGGCAACAACAATACAAATACAGTAACTAAAAAAAGCAATTCTTAAATACAGTCTATATAATGAAACATTATCTAAATTATAAATAAAGAAATAGCTTCGTTATTTCTATAACATATTATCTAGAAAATTGGGACACAAAACTAAATAACATATTATCAGGAAAAGTATCCAGAAAATTGGGACACGAAAACAGGGGAAAAAAATACAAAAACAAACTAAAAGAACCAAGAAACTAAATAAAAAGGAAAAAAAATAAAAACAGAGATTGACAGAAAAAAAAAATCATACCTGGTGTGAGTTGGGACACAATTCAAGTTCGGGTGTGAAAAAGGGATGGACTGGTTTTCTAGATTTGGACTCTGGAGGTTTGGTGTGCCGGTGTGGTGAGTGTCATGCGACTCGTGGCTGTGTGGGAGAGGGATGTGGCTGACTGGCTAGGTTGTTTGTTTTGAAGATGAAGATGGTATGGGAGAGCTAGAGAGGGATATGGATGAAGAATCGAAGATGGATTAACTTGATTTTGTTATAGAGTGAGTGAAAGTGTAAGCCTGTGAGGTGCGACCGTGAGGATTGAGGGAGCGGCTGCAAGGAGTCGCTGGAGAGTATCTAGGGTTAATTAGGTTTTAGAAATTAGAAAGTGTGTTTTTTTTTTGTATTTATAGTACCCCTTAAACCGAACTAGTTCGGTTCGGTTGGGGTTTTGCTGGTTTCTGATTTCGTAAACCAAAACTGAACCGAACAAAAAATTTTACAAAAAAAATAATTGGTTTTTTTTCGGTTCAGTTTTTTTGGTTTTTTTTCTTGGTTTTTTTTCTTGGTTTTTTTGCTCACCTCTAATTCTACCTTATACATAAATTTCTCAATAAATACTATTTGATAACATATGAAACATTTTTCCTAATTCATTTAGGGTGATAAATCATCTTTTAATCACTTAAATACCTTTATATAATTTATGTTATACACAATATCTTCTCATTTATTACCTTTGATTAAGGCAATGTGTAGTTAGAATCAAAACATAGCATTCTCTATATAAGATAACTTGGTAATTAAGTCTAAAGATTGTTTACACAACTACCATCAGAGTTTTTCTGTAAATACGAGTAATCTCTCAATAAAGCATGGAAAAAGCTATGCATTGGAGGAACCTTAACTGTATGAATACAAAGAAAGGATTGTAGCGTTCACAAGAACAATAGTTATTCTTTGGAATAGGGTTAATCATTACCCCCACACTATAGATCTCTATAGGTTATGATGCTTCTCTACGCTATAAAATCTTTCTCTTTTAAATTTTGTTCTTTAATGTTGGATAAGTGAAATCCATTGAGGTCTTGGACCTATTGATTATAAAGACTAATTCTATATCACTCAAATATATCAAATTAAGTAAAGTCTTTTTACATTCCTTCAAAGACAAATCTTGGAATGAAGATCATAGAAAGCCTCCCTATAAAGATTGATTTTAGGTCAAGGTTTATTCTTATATTACTAAACCTAAAAAACATAGATAATTACCCATATTTGGACACACCATAACGTTCTATAGATGTTGTAATTCATTATAAAAGGTTTTTTTTTATCTAGCATGACACTCTCCTAAAATGCTATAAATATAGCTTAGTACAAAAAGGCCTATAACTATAGACCTACCCCGCTACAACCATTTTGAGGTATGATTTGATACGCTCTTTGGACTTAGAGCTTATAAGGTGTTTGCATATTTAATATAGTATAAAACCTACATGTTATTTGAAGGTAAAAAGTCAAGTTCTTTCTCTCTCCATTTAACAATACTAAATCCAGGTGCATGTATTACAAATCCTCAAAAAAACTAATATGAATCTATGTGGAGGCACAAAGTTCCTTTTCACTAGATAAAGAGCATCTATTATGGCTAAATCATATAAAGTAATGGTTTAAACTCCATACTTGAATATATAAACACATTGTTAAACTTTAGCCAAAATAGGGTGAATGTTATTAGGAGTTTCTTTATTGGATTTGGAAAAGAGTTTAGATAGATAAATTACGTCAAAAATATTTTGACATCTCCATTGGTTGCTAAAATAGTGTTTTATTTTATCTAACCATTTGAGATACTTAACTATAGCACCACTAGACCATTGGGGATTATTTTTTCTAGTCATTTAGACTTACATGATCATCCCTATAAGGGAACTCTTTCTTTCTTGATGTCTATGGTAAGATATTAGTCTTATTTGTCTTTAAATACCTTTTTATAGAATGGTCCTAGAAGTTCCCCTACAAGTTCCTATAAATACTGTTTGTAGATCAGTTCACATTAGGCATGTAGTCAATAAAGTTTTGATATGTGAGATTATCATAGGTTTAGGTGGAATAGAGCTTGAGTTTGTCATTTTAATCTTAGCATGGAATAAAAGTATTTAGGGTTCTTATTTGAATCTCTATAAGGAAATATCTAAGACTCTGAGAAATGGATTAAGGACTTCTATGTAGAAGATAAAGTATTAGGAGTGTTTTGAGAAACCTTAACATCATATCTAAAATTCAGAGCACACTATTTTAAAATTAAACTGATTGGTTGAAACGATGAACACGTTAAACATTTTTAAAACTATGGTCAACAGTTTTTGGAGAACAATATCATTTGCCATGTTATATTTGACTGATTCTAGTGATCAATTTCTGTATTAAACTTCTAACCGGTTTAATTGACTTATTTAAGGATATAATTGAAGGAAAATTAAGTTTGAAAGTTAATTGGGAAAAAACAGAAAGAATTAATTAAGTTTAAGGATTTAATTAAACTTTTAATGGGTTTTGTGGATTCAATCAAGTACTCAAATGAAGAAAAATCAAATTTGGAGGCTTAATTTGGAGCAATTCGCAAAGATAAAAAGATTAGGGACATTATTGAAACTTTCAAAGGCTAAATTGGTGCAATTCAGGGTTTTAATTGAAAGAAATTAGAAGGTTGATTGAGAGTAAAATTAAAGATTGTCAAGACCAAAACAAAGTGCAAAAGGCACATGAGTTTGAGGACTGAAATTAATCAAATCAAGGGTCAATTTGAAAGAAATTTAAAGTTTAATGGTTGATAAGGGTTAAATTGCATAATCTAGAAATCAAGGACTAATTTGTAAAAGGTGCTCAAATTAAAGAATTTAAATCAAGGTTTTCAGGTGTGCAATTGCAAAAAATGAGAAGTTTTAGGGTCAATTGAATACATATGCTGAAATTACAGAGATAGGAAGCAAATTGAAAATTTTCAAAATCCTAATTGAAAACTATACTTTCAATTTCAAAGGCTTAAATAGATGATGTATTATTTTTTTTAATAAAGATATTGAATAACATATCGTTTCATCATTGTCTATCATCCTCTTCAACAGATAAAAGTTGATTGAGATGCTACTTTTAGACAAATAAATATGGCATTTTCTAGCATTTCATGGACTCCAATTACCACCATTGAATTAGGAAACAACTCCTCTTCAAGATCAAAAGCATCAAAGGGCACGTTTTCCGGCTCCTGAAGAACAAGAATTATTCATTATTGATTGATTGATTCTATTCATTCTCAATCTTTTAGTTTTCAACTGAGTTAAATAAAAAGTATCATTCGATGTTTCTTAATTGATCAACTACCGAACATTTATATATATATATATATATATATATATATATATATATATATAATTAGAAGTTTTTTTCTTTGAGAAAGCTATTCTATTCTTAACAACAATATCAATAAATTCATTCACAAATATATAAATTTTATATGAGGCTAGATAGTTACTTCTCTCTCTGTTCATATATTCGTTTTATTATTATTATTCATATTGTTAAACACATTACATGCATATTTCTTACTTAACTTTTTTTGTCACATGTTATTTAAAAAAAAAAAAACTTTTGAATTATGATTCGAAAACAAGAGTAATTTTTCATTAATTAATAAGGTTAATACATATTGTTTCTTTTTATTATTATTAATTTATGACATGAAAATGGTAGAGCATCTCAAATGGCTTTATTGATTTCAACTTAGTCATTTTTTTAGTTTAACATAATTATTCTTACAAGAAGTTATTTACCATAAATAATTTTGAATTAAAATCGATTTAAGAACAACAGTATGTTTTACATAACTTGATAATCTCATCCGATTGAGCATGAATTTGCAAAGAGTTTAACCCCTGTGTGCTCCGTTGACTGGCTGAAATTGGAAAGTGATACAGAGGCCTGACTGCGGTGTGGTGATATAGAGAGACCAACCTCTAAAGAGGCCTAAATAAACAAACTATATCTCTGTTGAAATAATGTGGCCTGAGAGAACTGTTGACAAGTCATTCTCATGAGGGGAGTTGACTGCTTGTTCCAGCTCCTACCA
>Ga0325403_1004314_pt1 | contig 13198 bp, 15 predicted proteins | sample PopdelMetagenome_19_FD_205665 | JGI IMG/M metagenome (GOLD analysis project Ga0325403, IMG submission 205665) | Populus deltoides microbial communities from Bellville, Georgia, United States - Xylem-PdKOR-R4 | ecosystem: Host-associated > Plants > Phyllosphere > Stem > Wood/Secondary xylem...
CCAACTAGGTTCTTGAAGCTCCCAATCTTTGTAGCCCTTCTTGAAAATTCTGTGGAAGATTATGGGTTCCAGTCCAGTGGAGGCATTGAGATGCCTTGTGAGGTTGACTTGTTTAAACAAGTGCTCCAGTTTCTTGATAAAGACGAGAAGAAGTATATATGGGAGGTTAGAGCTGAGTGAGTTTCTGAAATTGATTTCTGAAGTGGGTTTTGATCCATGCTATTCACGCAAGGACTTTCCTGCTTCTTCTGGTCACCGTGATTGCCGTACACCTCTTCTAAAAGCTAGGGCTTAGACTATCCAATGTTTCAAACAACAGTTTATGATCATCTGTGTTGATTGATTAGATGTAGCAACATCCCCATCATCATAGTTTCCTAAACACACCAAACCATTAATTACAAGAACTCGTTGCTGTCTACCAAAGAACACCATTGTTTTGACAAACACCTGCAACAACATGGGAGATAGATCTGGATGTCTAAGACTAGAGAGGGTTTTAGTTATGATATCAGAGCTAGACAATATTGCTTTGGGTTTGGTTTTGAGAATCCTTTAATGACAACCGACACACGGTGTTCGATAAAAGCTCCAACTAAAAAAAATGCTAAATGCAAAAACCCATAAAATTCTTGCTGCTAATGATATTTCAAGCATCTCTAGATGCTTCCAAGACCTAATGTCTCTCTCTTCAACTATTCGTTTCTTGAAATCAATTTTCTTGTTTGTGCAAGAAACAAGAAATATCTCACAGTTGATGGGGAAAGGCTAATCAAGTCCTCTTAATTAGATTTCGTTGCAAGAAATCAAAGATTGGGTTTGCTTTGTAAGTAATTAAGTCCTCTCCTTTTCTCTCAGTCACCCTGCTAAAGCCCAGATCATGCTTCTAACATTGTTCATGAATTTTTAATTTATGAGGTTGGTATTGTTAACATTATTTATTTCTTTAATTTTTTCAATGTTCAGTTTGAATTCTCATGTAATGAATATAAAACTTAAAGAAAAACATTTGAATGTCAAAGTTATTATATTGTTTGCTCTGACTTAAATATTTTTTAAGTTTCATTTAAGATTTGTGTTAAACTTGTGTAGAATCTTGTGTTGTTTAAAGAGATAAACTCTGATTTTTTTACTTTTTCGTATACATGTTTATATATATTTTTTATGATAAATATCTTAAAAAAATATCTAAATTTTAATATAGTTCATGTAAATATCTTAGCTAGAAGATATATTATTATACCATGTAGGCTTGATTGAACTCGATCCAAGAATTACCCATGTATCTTAAGTAAAATATGTAATGTCTAAGTTAATAAATTAAATCACATGAAGGTGCTATATATTAATGTAAGTTTTACTCTGTATTGATCAGTAATTGATAATATCTCTACATGGCTTTGTTAAATATTGATGTAAATTAATTAATAGGAAAACATGCAGTTTCCTGGTGGGCTAGGAAAACGCACCAGCCGCTGTAGGTTTGTTTCGTAATTTAAATTGATTTTTATTTATTTATTTATCATGATTGTATCTCTCTTTTTGTGGTGGATGTTGCAGACCTGCCAAATTCGATGCATTTGTGGGGCTTTCATGTTCTTACCGCCGGCCGTATTGATCACTATAAAATGGAGACCTGTGGATTTCACACTTTTTTTGTTGCACATTGATGATGTATATGTATATTTATACAGAGCAACAGAGCAATCACACGTGAAAGAAAGCTTCTACTGTTTATTATTTGCCATAAATGGAACAATAGCGACAAGAAACTCCAGAAAGTGGAACAACATGGGATGAAAACAGTCAATTACTAAAGATCAAATCAAAAGTTGATTAATCTCTGTGCGTGTGCGTGCGTGCGTGCGTGTGCAGCATATCAAATCAAGTAATGAAACTAGCCAGCTAGCTTGTAATAGTAGTCGTTTATGAAAGTGATTAAAGACAAATCAAAAGTAACAAAGAGTATTGGTATATGGATGGACTCGATCCCATGAATGCCATAATCCCATACCTTCTTCAATCTTGTTTATTTGATGTAAAATACTTTGAAGCTTGCTCCATTTTCCATCTTTAAGGTTGTAGGAGATGAATGTGCCTGGAATATGCAGCCATATGGATGATTCATCTTCTCCTACTTGTGATCTGTCAGCTAGATGCAGTATAGAGAACAAGTAACGATGGATGTCCTGCACATTGTTCCTCACCATTGATGGAAAGGAAGACGCTATTCTAGAAAGATCAACACGGTACCTCACCGACCAGCCTGAGTAGTCTCTCTCCATCCTCATCACATCAAAGCAAGTAGTTATAGGACCATATATCTCAATGAGACATAGATGCCCTCCCGATTCACCGAAATATCCCAGTCTCCTTTCTGACCGCCCCTCAGGGATTGGAGGCATTGGCATTGTGAGCATACGCTCTTGTTCAATATCAAATCGAAGTGCCAAGGCTCCTCTGCTAATCCAATGCAATGCACGGTTCAGAAAGACACCTCGATTGAATAACAAAACATGGGGAAAAAATTGATGACTTCCTGAGACTCTCCATGATCCTATGGCTGAATCATATATCTTAATCGCGTTGGAGTCACATACGCATATGATTTTGTAATGGGGTGATATGGTAGGATCATATGCTATGTTAATTCCAAACACAATCTTGCATCCAGGTTTAGGCAGTTGGTGATATTGCTTAGTGGTGGGTTTACAGATGTAGTACTTCCTATCATCTTCATGGCATCGAAAACTGCTGCATAGAAGAAGGCCATTGCAGGAATGTTGTATACAAACACCTTGATCATCTTCAATGAAACAAAGAGATGGCTCAGGAGCAGCATCATCCTGTCCTTCACATGTAATGAACTCAAGTTTCGAGTACTGTTCAAGAAACAAGAATTTTTGTAAGAAGAAACCAGAGACATGATGTTGTGGGTTCCTACGCGAGTAATTGGATATGAATATAGGATCTGAGATGAGATGGTTCCACGATCTGCACACGCATTTGGATATCAACAAGGACTTCAAGGGTAGTCGATGAAGTATTTCGATCATGATATCCTTTTCATCCATGATCATTATTGCCCGCCCTGTTCTTCCAGATGGCCCAGAAGACAGGTTTTGATCCATTGAAATGTTTTGCTGCAAGAACATGGATCAGATATCGGCGTGCGAGACTAAAATAACATAAGCTGATAAGAACTGGAAATTGGGCATAGATCAAGAGAAGTAAATTGAGGAGTCAAATTCAGCTGGAACAGATTGAAGTGGATCAACACATACCTATTTTCTCCCTAGACAGTCTCCCATATGTAATAAGAATGCTTCGGGGCACACATGTTGATTGATAAAAGTCAAGTCTTGCAAGTAGTTTCGAGGAAATTAGTGTTGCTTCGGGGCACACATGTTGATTGATAAAAGTCAAGTCTTGCAAGTAGTTTCGAGGAAATTAGTGTTAGAATCGACTGGGGAGTTTTCCTTTCGGTCCCGGCAAACAAGCTTCTTAGTCATTTCCTGGTTCTTACATACATCTGTTATATAAATTTCTAAAGCCAAATTTAGGTGCAGTTGACAGGCTTCCTAACATTGGATTATGTTGCATACATGCCCATAGAGAAAAGCTTTTTGCTGAGTTGTGTAGTTAAAACAAAAAAAAAAAATTTGTTCTATAGCTTACGCACAGGGCAATAGTCCATTATGGGAAACTACTGAAGGAAATTACTATGAAACTAGTAAGCCCCTTCTAGAGATTTGCTCTAAATTAAAGATTCTATCAGGCGGCAGGACTATAGCTATTGGAGAACACGTCCAAAAATAAAATAGTAGAAACACGACCTCGGATTTTCCAACCTAGAAAAATGTAGTTGCAAAATTCAGATTCCATGTAAAGTTCCTGTCTTTTGTCTATCATGAAAACTCTGATGGAAATTATATGCGGGCTGACACTGCACATAGATTACATGAAAAGCTAAGAGAGGAATCACATTAGAGGGATTAAACTAGCTGCCAATTTACTCAGGCATGGGCAACTTCTTCATCAGTACATCTTGGGGACAACTGAAACAATCAAAACATTGGCCGCTAGAGAGAATGTCTTCTGCGTCCAAACTCTCTGCAGCCAAACTCACGCCATACGCAGCTGCCTCTGCAGGATATTTATTGCTCAAAGGTTTTAGACACTCGCAAAATAAACTCCCCCTCCCCCTCATTTCATACAATATCAACCAAACCAATACCCAATCATTGTTAAGGACAGCTACTCCTGTATTGAGCTTCACTGAATTCTGGGGCAGTGGTTTCCAGCAGCAAACTCTGGGTCCCAAGATTTAGAGATACCATTAGCAAATGAAACAGGATATATGACAAACCATACCAGGTATATGTCCATTGTAAAACGGAAAACAATCATAGAAAACGAGCATGACATATTTTATCACTGCTCCTCCTCTGCTCGAATATACAAAGACTAAAAAAATGATCTTCACCCCAAAACAGATTCAAGAAACGAACCTTGCACAGCCACATATATAGCAGCATCCATAATTACCATCAGAAACAAAACAATTTAAGCAGGGCTCAATAAAACCAAAATTCCAACATGCAACCTTCCTGTTTAACTTTGTAGCAAAAACAATAGTCCAACGAAGAAAAAAGAAAAGGTAAATCACAAATTACAAAAGACTACAACTGCAAGCTCAAATATCTATTCTTTTTCCCTCACAGAAATAGAGTAGAAAACAGCCCTTGTACTATCAATACAGCAGAAATTCATTCATTCAATAAATAAAATTGATAAATACTAGTACTGAGTAGAAATGATCAAGAAGAAGAAGAAGGAGGTTTAGTGACAGTCCTAACAGCATTCCAAATCTGAGCAATACCCCCAACAACATGAGGCCAAACAGTCTCAACACCTCTAAAAGCAGAAGCAGAAGCAACCCCAATAGCAAAAGTCTCAGCATAGCCAGGCTTTAAGTCCAACTTCATATCAACAACAGCCACTCTTGTGTTAACCGCGTCAATCTTTCTGGAAGCCTCACCCACCAGCTTGTCCTTCTTGCCCCTGCTGTTAGAAGCTATGACCCTAAAAAGCACATTTTGGAGATCTTCGATGACCTTGATGGATGCTTCTTGAGAATCAAGGCCTTGAGATTGGTAATGGGATATCAGCTCTTGTGGAGTTGGAGGCTTTTTCTTTGTGCCTTTGATGCTGTTGTTGTCTTTTGATGGGGTAATATTTGGTGTTGCTGGTTGTTCCATTTTCATCGAGTTCTTTATCTTTCGTTTGGGATTTTGAAGAGTGGAGTAAACCCTTCCCTTGTCTTCCTCTTATCCTTGCTTAGATGATGTGATAAAACCCTAAAATTGAGTGTTTTTTTTTTTTTTTTGGAAAGGCCAGGGATCAGGAACGGTGGTTCTTTTCATTTTTTGGGAAAGGACCGACAGAGGAGAGATCGAATATATAAATATATATTATTGGGTTTCGGGCTTTGTGGAGAGGTGATTGGATCAGAGCTTAGATTGAATTGATACAAGGCCCGTGCTGTATTGATTAGCTGGTAAAAATTGGGGGCCCTGAAGTAAATTAAACGAGGGGAAAACAGATTTACTGAGGATTTTTTTTTTGCAGAGTTCTATTTACAGGGGGGGAAAAAAACGTAGGTGGCCTTTGATTTTGATGTAGGACAAGCTTCTCTGAAAAATTAAATATTTTAAACCTAGAAATTTTATTTTATATTTCTATTTTCTTATTTAGTACCAGCATGTTTTTCTATTTGCAGAGGGTAACCTTCTTATACGAATTTGAATCGTGCCAGCCACCAGCATGCATTATGGATGAGTGATCAACCTAGCTCCAAAACACGTACAGGATAAAAACGACCGAATGAAGGTATAATTATATACTAAACTATCATGATTGCATTGGTAATAGAGAAAAAGAAGAGGTCTCCTCCTGTTTTAAGAACAGATCTTGAAGGAGGTAAGAGGCCATATAATCCGTCTCAAACTCCATTAACGTTGCGTGTTTTGTCTTCAACCAAAGAACTCGACAGCAATTCCCGTGACGAAGGCCCTCCCCAAGTGTGATTTTGATACTCTTCGTGTTTCAATTTGCAAGCATTGAATACAAATTAATAATAGGGTCTAGAACCAAACTTTAATTGGAACCGCATCTGCACTGGGCCCTACCTGTCATCCAATCAACAACCAACAACCACAATGGCTCCCTCTCAGGTAAGAAGGCTGCAGGGCAACAATTCGCCCTTCCCGAGAACACTAGTGAAAAATCCTTAACTAGCAGTTAATGATCATCTGTATATATGGACGTGAGTACCCGAATCAAACCAAAAAAAAACAAATTGTCGTATTTACTTGGAGCTTAAAACGTGCACTCTCTGCTAACATATCTCACCTCTTATTCAGAAGGTTAAGAAACAGGAAAAATAATCCATTGTCGCTAATCACGAGGGCACCCCTTGATATACATCATCAGTGTATTTGCCAAAAATATCTAACCACTCCATGGTGATGGCTGCTGCTAGGTGCTTGCTGCATTTGTATATTCTCCTGATAAAACCGCAAAAGATATCAACAACTCTCACAGAAACACTGGTGCCATCACAAGCGTTATTGTCGCCAACATTTTTATGAGGACATGGATTGAAGGTCCAGCAGTATCTTTGAATGGGTCACCCACACTGCAAATGCAAAACAAATGCCACAATTTAATTATAATTAATTCACTGGATTCAGAAATAAAAATCCCAACCAGTGATTTCTATCCATCGCTTCACTTATTCCCGACTCTTGAATAATTTGGGAAAGAGAAGGTTTCCCAGTTTTCAGACAAGATCAGACAATGATAGCAATACTTACGTATCTCCAGTAACTGCTGCTTTATGACAGTCACTCCCTTTGCCTCCATATGCACCTGTCTCGATGTACTTCTTTGCATTATCCCATGCACCACCTGCCGTGTTCAGGAAAAGAGCCATGAGAATACCAGAAACTGTTGCAAACATCAGCATGGCAGCAACAACTTTAGCCCCGAGTAGAGGTTGTCCTGTGTAGTGCCCCAGGATCCGAAACACAACACCTGCAAACAATACGAATGTCAAGCAAACTTCACTAAATCCTCAGAAGAGATCAATGAAACAAACAAAATCAAATGGCAAGCAATTAACCTACCAACAACCATAGGAGATATAATAGCCAAGGCACCAGGTTTTATCATCTCTCTCAGAGATGCAGATGCAACGATAGCAACACAGCGACCATAATCTGGTTTCTCCTTGTAGTCCTGTCACAAGCATTTTAAAAAAGAACATCATAACAGCACCAAAGCATAATAGAAGAAACTAGTGCAGGAACATATACTCACCATGATACCTGGCCTCTCAATAAATTGCCTTCTTACTTCTTTAACAACCTCCTGAGCAGTTCGGCCTACTGCGGAGCAGGCCCATGCACTGAATAAGAAAATAAGCATTGAACCCAATAACCCACCAACAAAAACTTCTGGAATGGCAATATCAACCTGAGAGTCAAATGAAAGTGCAAAGCTAAGATTCAGAGTTGAAGCATGAAGACAGAACATGGTAAAATGCAAGTGCAAATAGGTTTACCTGTGTGAAAGGTTCACGAGCAAATGTAGCAACCTCGTCCATATAAGCACTAAACAGAAGGAAGGATGCCAGTGCTGCAGATCCGATGGCAAATCCTTTGGTTGTAGCTTTTGTAGTGTTCCCAACAGCATCGAGAACATCAGTAATCTCCCGAACACTTTCGGGCTGCATGTCATGTATTTTTATACAATGATTATTCAAATGAAGAATGTCATTGCTTGATTGACAATTTTCAATGAAGACAATGATCAAGAGTTACCTGCTGACTCATTTCTACAATTCCACCGGCATTGTCAGCAATAGGGCCAAACATATCCATAGTAAGCACATAGGCAGCAGTGCTGAGCATTCCCATTGTGGCCACAGCTGTACCAAACAGCCCACCAGTTGGATTTCCAGCCTCATCCACCAGTCCTGAGGTGTTACCCAGCCAAAAAGCTGAAATTATAGATACACTAATGACAAGAACAGGAAGAGCTGTTGCTTCAAGGCCCAGACTAACTCCTGCAATTATGTTAGTCCCATGACCGGTGGAGCTAGCAAGAGCCAATGCACGTACAGGCCCATGCTTGTAGTCAGTATAGTACTTGGTGATCCAGACAAAAAAATAAGCTGTGATGATTCCAACCAATCCACACAATGCAAAGTGAATCCATGCTGAAGGTGCTTGTTCTGTATAAAGCATCCAATAGGTAGACTGCAAAGTAGCATATGCAATGCACGAAACACAAGCAAAATCATATCGCATAACTCACACAGAGATCAAAAACAGAAAGTGCAGGCTTTCAGTGCTTGATGAAATACTATCAAAAGCAGATTAATAGTTAAGTAGAACGCGGCCACATCTAATTTTAAAGATTTATCTTTACCGCAACAAATGTAAGAACTGCCAGAAATATTGTAATAGAGTATCCTTTCTGAAGGATTGCCATTGGGTCCTCCATGGGAGACTTCGCACTAGAATCACGAGTACCCCTAATTGAAAGAATTCCAACGGAAGATATGACAAGGTCAAATGAATGAACAACAAGAGGAAACAAGATGAAGCCAGATGGATCTGCACAAAAAATGAATGTGAGTTACAAAAGAACCGTAATGGCTTGACTTAAACAAAAAGCATAAATGAATTCCAGAGTAAGTAAAGCCTCCCAAAATTAGGCATGTCATCACACAACAAAGGCTTTGATAACGCAAATACACTCTCTTTAAGTATAATGCGGATATAAAACCCAGTTAGCTGAGCATGTGACTATAACCCTCAGAATCATTTAACCATATCACCAATGAAAACATTATGAGTTTCATACTTCTGTAAATTTCATTCCCGGACAAAACCAGTGACATGCTTGTGAAGAAACTGTAAGAATTTCATTTGTAAAGATACTTGCCCTCAATTTTGCAACGTTGCGCCATGGTTCCCCCAAGTATCATGGCACTGATTATTTCAGCTGCAATACTTTCAAAAAGATCAGCACCTCGAGCAGCACAATCACCCACATTGTCTCCAACCTTTCATGCAACAATTTATTAGTTACAGAAGAAGTTTGGACTGATACACAGTATACATCATGACCCAAGAAAACAGAACATAGTCAAGGAAAAACCGCATAAATCATTAACAAGAAGAAGATATTTATGTGGTACTTATTATTAATTTGAGCTTTCACGCACGCTTTGCCCAAATTATATACATTAAGCTGAAAGCCAAAACCAAGCAGCAGAGCTAACACATACTTCTTCAAATAAGAAAGCTACAAAATTTAAGGGTATTTACCAAATCTGCAATCACTGCAGGATTCCTAGGATCATCCTCAGGTATTCCCTGCTCCACTTTTCCAACAAGATCAGCCCCAACATCAGCAGCTTTTGTGAATATTCCACCACCCAACTGAGCAAACAGTGCGACAAATGAAGCTCCAAATCCATATCCCACAAGAAGAAGAGGCACTGGGAGAGAACAACATGAAACATTTCCAACTTGGTTGTATGAGACAACAGCAAACTTTAGTTTTCACAAAAACATTTAAAAAGGTGAAATTGCTTCCATTTGCTAAAGTCATAGCAATTACTTAGGAAGAAGGTATTGTTACATACAATCAGTGACTTTCATTGAACCAGGGGAATCCACACCCAACCAAACATAAAATGTAGCATAAAGGATGGCTATGCCAATCACAGCCATGCCAACCACCACCAATGCAGAGAAACCACCAGCACGAACAGCTATCTGCATAATATATTTTCCAGTCAAGATACAAATCACCAATCAATCAGAAGACAATGGATTGTAAAAGGAACAACCTGCAATGCCTCTCTAGCTGACCGTCTTGCAGCACTAGAAACTCTAACATTTGCACGTACCGATACCCACATCCCAACATAACCTGCAATACCCGAACACAAAGCCCCCAAAAGGAATGCAGCGACAGTGATATATGCAGATGTTGACCTGTACCAGAAGGATATAACCACAAAAACTGGTCACTTGTCACCATGTGACAAAAACATGGAACTAACACCTCACAACAAACTTTGACATATGTAATCACCTTCCAAGGCCAGAAGATTCTTGTTGAGGTGTTGTACTGCGGAACAGATATATACAGAGGATCACCAGCGCCAGTAACAGCGCCATCTTAGAAATAGTACTATACTGGGTCCTAAAGAAGCCTTCTGCTCCATCACGTATTGCATCTGATATCTAGAAAACAAGTTAATGATATCAAGACATGAAGCCAATACATAAAAACGAGAAACACTGACTATATGCACACAGTGGAATTGACATTTCTAGCTAAATTCAAGAGAGACAATATACCTGAACCATTTCAGGAGGTCCCTCATCCTTTGAGAGTACCCATTTGGTAAGATATATAGATAAAATGAAGCTGAAGATACAAACTGTGAAGACAAACACAATGATTGGAGATGTACGTGCTCCAATGTAAAAGATCCCTCCAAAACCCAATAGCAGAAGTATAAATAGAACACGAACATTTATCCGCTTAAACACTCGAAAAATCTGCACAAAAAACAGTTAATTTAGTACAAGCATCAAAATCATGTAAAGAAAAGCAATGTTGCTCTACTAAGGATTTAAATTTAAAAGAATCATAAATCATCACAGAGCAAAATAACTGAAAAATCCTCTTCGAAAAAAGTAGGCCACACCCAAATAGATATTAATGAATGCTCACGTGGACACGCATATTTATGCTATATAATCCCCTCACAACAAAACAATAACAATTGTCATCAAATAAGAGATTGAGCATTAGGCTTCTCACCAATGGATTATAGGGTTTGCTTCGCATGTTGGGGAAAATCCTTGGCCTTTCTTGGTAAGGCCCCAAATTACCAGTCTCAACATCGTCATCGATCATCATTTTATGAGATGAATTTACCCTTCGAGCTACAGGAAAATGGATGTCCTCACTGCCTTGGGGCAAGTCAGCCCCTGAACCAAGACGCTGAATCTTGAAGGATAGGTTGGTCTAAAAGCTCAAATGATCACCCCCTGAGCAGCACTTGACTTTGTAAAATCAAAGGACTCCTGACCTTTTTAATCCTCTAAATTAATTAATTCGGTAACTAAAAGCTCCTTCCCAGCTGGCAGCCCTTCAACACCAAATCAACTTCCTGGAGAAAAAAATTACGAATGATACCACGCAGTGCAGTTTCCACATTCCACATTATATCCTCTAAAAAAAACTAAAGGCATAAGAGTAAGCTTATAGGGAAATCACTCAAAAGTGCGATGCATGCGGCAATTTTGTGAATTAGAACATGAAATGAAAACAGCACTGATCAAATCCAATCCTTTCCTATGATCATAAATTAGATTAGATTAGGGCACAAAATAACAACGAGAGTGAGTGAGATTAAGATTAAGGTTTAGGTTAAGAATGGGTTTAGCATTTTAACATGCAAAACTAAAAATTCTAGGTAAGATCTGAACCCAAAAAAAAAAAAGTCTTTGGCATTTGGTGAGTGGACTTTTCAAAAAGATCTACTTACAATTTCGGCAACATAATTAAAACTCCGAGCACAGGCGCTGCACTGCGTTTCGATCTCGGACAGAGAGAGAGATCTATTTATTTAAGTATAATAAAGAAATAAGACAAGGATGGAGCGGAAAGGACAGCGTACGGTACCGTTTTAAGGAAAGGTAACTGCCATTAACGGAAGCCTTCGATTTTCTATGGCTTCTGTATTTCGTCTCTCTGCGAGTTAAATCAGACTTTTCTCTTCTTTCGCCAACAAAGAGAGGGATGAAGAGAAAACTACTGCATATATATAATATAATATACTCTTTTCTCTTCCTCCTTTCTATACAGTAAGAGGAGGGTATTTGAAAGTAAATTTTGAAATGTTTTTTTATTTAAATTTGATGTTTTTTTTTGTTTTGAATTAATATTTTTTAGTTTTTTATTTTTTTATATATTTATATTAAAAAAAATTTTAAAAAAAATTATATTTAAAATATTTTCAAATAAAAAATATTTTAAAACGTTATCAGAGAGAGAGTAATAGGATAGAAAGAGAGATCCTCTCATTTTCAACTTTCTTTTTTCCTTTTTAATTATAAAGAACTTATTTGTCACCCAACTATACATAAATCTCGACTAAGTCCCTAGACAAAAATAATTCTCAATTAGACCCAAGCCATCACTAGTTAGTAGTTAACTACTATCATTGAAATCTATGACAAAAACTACTTCTTTTTATTAAGACAATAAGTCCTTGCTTTTTATGATTTTAAAGGAAAATATTCAATACGAGGGTTAATTGGGTAACTTAAAATATAAGGATCCACCTGGAAATGTTTTTGATTGGGATCTAATTGAGAATCAAGTGATAGTTGAGGGATCAACATCTTCTTTTTTTCTTTTTCTTTTTCTTTTTTACTTTCCATGAGATTGGTATATTAATTAAAAGAAAATTTCCGTGGTTGATTATTAAAGTTGAAATAATGATGCTGATGGCATATTCTGCTTTGTCATCTGACCAATGGCAGTCTGCAACGTGGGCATCTCAATAACACGTGGATATAGCTACTTCTAAAAGTAAAACATATCGTTTTCTCTATTTACTGAAAATAATACTAATGATAAAAAAAAAAAAATTCTAACTTGTTGTATTTGTGCACTCTTGTTTTACTTATTTCAAAAGGAAAAAACAAGAAGAAAATAAATTAATGTTAAATATTAAGATATCTTAACTATTTTTTTTTAGTTATGATAGCTACTATTTTTATTTATTTTTTATATTTTTAAATAATTTCTATTTTTCATGAAATCAATAATTATTTGTTAACACCAATAACTCAATCAGATAACCATATCAACAATAGAAAATTAAAATTAAATTCCAATAATCTATATACAATCATTAAAGAATAGAAAAGGTTAAAATATTAAAAAAATTCAAAAATCGCTATACAATCATTAAATAACAGAAAATTAAAAAACAATTAAAAAAATCCGAGCAATCTATATGCAATAATTAAAGAATAGAAAAATTAAAACAAATTTCAATAACATTTATATAATTATTAACAACAAAAAAATT
>Ga0325403_1004315_pt1 | contig 13198 bp, 12 predicted proteins | sample PopdelMetagenome_19_FD_205665 | JGI IMG/M metagenome (GOLD analysis project Ga0325403, IMG submission 205665) | Populus deltoides microbial communities from Bellville, Georgia, United States - Xylem-PdKOR-R4 | ecosystem: Host-associated > Plants > Phyllosphere > Stem > Wood/Secondary xylem...
ACATTTATAAAAATATATATATATATATATATATATATATATATATATATATATATATATATATATATATATATAGACATCTCTCCTGGCATTTCTTTGGCTAGAACCTTCAAAATCTAACCTTTGCCCTATCTCCATCTCTCCTTTTCCTATATGGCTCTGCCTCTTTTAGTATTAGTTTCGATCTTTGTTCTCCTTCTTGCATACATTCTGTACCAGAGGCTGAGGTTCAAGCTACCGCCAGGTCCACGACCGTGGCCGATTGTTGGGAACCTCTATGATGTCAAGCCTATTATGTTCAGATGTTTTGCAGAGTGGGCTCAGGCTTACGGACCAGTTGTTTCAGTTTGGTTTGGTTCAACTTTGAATGTAGTTGTGTGTAATGCGGAACTGGCCAAGCAAGTTCTCAAAGAGAATGACCAGCAGCTGGCTGATAGGCACAGGACTAGATTTCTCGCCAGGTTTAGTAGAGATGGTGAGGACCTCATATGGGCTGACTATGGTCCTCACTACGTGAAGCTCAGGAAAGTGTCTACTCTTGAGCTTTTCTCAGCAAAGAGACTCGAGGAACTCAGACCTATTAGAGAAGATGAGGTTTCTTTCATGGCAGAATCCATTTTCAAGGATTGCACCAATCCAGGTATGTGATGTAGAAGTATTTCTCTTACACTTTTACCGTGCTATTTTTAACAATTTAGCTGTTCTTTACGTTTTCTCTTTCCTTCTTTCTATTAGGAACACACATACGATGGTAGAAATATATTTGAGGTAGCCGTCCTCTTAATCTTGTATCTTAATTAGATTCATCTGGCAAATCATGTTTGTTGGGAGAAATACTATCCCATCCCATAATTAGTCTTCATCAATTTATAAAAGTTTATCAAAATATATGGAGTGTTTTATATATGTTATGGGTAGAAAATATATTGAAAAATGAGTTTATAGTTAAAAAAGTTTATAACTCCTGAGTTTTTCGCAACTATGGCAATCAGAATCTAAAAAGAAGTAAATAACTTTATTTTTTTTTTTTAAATCAATCCGGGCTCGTTGGCTTGGGTTGAAAAACCCTTGTGCCTAGACTTTTTTCCCCTTCATCCATTGACCTTTTCTTATTTCTTTTTTTTTTCTTTTTTCCTACAAATTTCATTGGTTTTTATTGGTTTTTTTTTTCCAATCAATTTCAACACATTTTTAACAAAAATTTTATGATATTGTTAATGTAATACAATTTAGTTTTTATTTAGTTTACGAATAAAATTTTAATATTTTTTTATAATACTATAAGAGACATTCTTTCAATGTAGCCCACTTAAATTTGTTTTTTTAGTTTTGCTCGATCACTTTCTTAATTAAGCATGTTTTTGTATTCTTATTTTATAAAAAAAAACATTAATTTTAGAAAATAAAGTTATTAAAAACAATTAAATATATGATCTTTGAAATCAAATATCTTAATATATATATTAATTTCTCGATTTTTTAAACTTTAGTCTTTAGTTATCATGAACAAATCAATATTTTGGTATTTTTTTAGCATAGCTAATTTTTAATTTATTTAATTAAATATTTGCATTAACTTTTTAACTTACAGTTATAATTATTTTATATGTCAAAAAACATGTTGGAAAAACTTGTATTTTTTTTTTGTTGAGAAAAAAAAATATTCGGTTTGCAACGAAATACTGGTCACAAAGCTAATTATCACATAAACTCTGTCAGTGGATGGTTGCTGTGCGTAATTCGAAATTGTCTAAAAGGATTTGTATTGAGATCATGATTTATCTCTTGCAGAAAACCATGGAAAAATCTTGTTGGTGAAGAAATATTTGGGAGATGTAGCTTGGAATAACATTACAAGACTGGCATTTGGGAAGCGGTTCATGAATTCAGAGGGGATAATTGATGAGCAAGGCCAAGAATTCAAGGCAATTGTTTCCGATGGATTTAGGCTGGGGGCATCACATTCCATGGCCGAGCACATTCCATGGCTTCAATGGATGTTTCCACTAGAGGAAGAGGCTTTTGCCAAGCTTAATGCTCGTCGAGACAGGCTGGTTAGATCTATCATGGAGGAACATAACAATGCACGCAAGAAAAGTGGTGGTGCCAAGAATCATTTTGTTGATGCATTGCTAGCACTTCAAGAAAAATATGACCTCAGTGAGGTCACATTTATTAGTCTCCTATGGGTATGTATGCACATTTCGCTTAAAATCTTAAACAATTTGGTGGATAGAAGTTTCTCTATGCTGTCAAATGAATCTTTAGTTGACTGGCTATGACTGATTAGGGTTTAATTAAACTAGTATCTAATATTTTGTGCAGGACATGATCAGTGCTGGCATGGATACGACAGCAATCTCAGTGGAGTGGGCAATGGCTGAGCTAATCAAGAACCCAAGGGTTCAACAGAAGGCTCAAGATGAGCTAGACCGAGTGGTTGGGTTCGAACGTGTCATGACTGAAGCAGATTTCCCAAATCTCCCTTACCTGCAAGCTATAGTCAAGGAATCGCTGAGGTTGCATCCACCAACACCACTGATGCTACCTCATCGTGCCAATACTACTGTTAAAATCGGCGGCTATGACATCCCTAAGGGATCAGTTGTTCACGTAAATGTATGGGCTGTGGCTCGTGATCCGGCTTTGTGGACGAACCCTTTAGAGTTCCGGCCGGAGAGGTTCTTTGAGGAGGATGTCGACATGAAGGGTCACGATTTCAGGCTACTTCCATTCGGAGCTGGAAGAAGGGTATGTCCTGGTGCACAGCTTGGTATCAATCTGGTCACGTCTATAATCGGTCATCTGCTTCACCATTTTCATTGGACCACCCCTGATGGTGTCAAGCCAGAGGAAATTGACATGTCAGAAAGACCTGGACTTGTCACTTATATGATGACCCCATTACAAGCAGTGGCCACTCCTCGCCCGCCTTCATACTTGTACAAGCGGATGGCTTCAGATATGTGATTTGCACTTTGCTGCCATGGTTGTGTTTGGATTATATTAGTTTTTGAATTGGAGATGGTCCATCACCAAGTCTGAAATAAAGAACAAGAGCTACATGTGTTGTATGCCTATGGTTTGGAATAAATGATAGGAAAATACATTAGCTGCATTCAATAAGCAGTCAATATTTTGTATTTGAGGTTGTCAACTCAAGCATTTCTATACAGACAGATACGATTTGAGGCAACTCATAAAAGCCACGTCTATGCCATAAAGCATCAATATATACAGATTCAAACATAAAGCATAGTTGCCAGAGTAGTGTGTTTATTGTTCTATATCATAATGCAGGTAGCAGCACACCAAGGCACACATGGTTTTAGCATATTATGGCATCAAATTCACATGAAACTTTCCTTCCATGTTCTTAATTACTTCAACCTTGAAATTTTCTTCTTTTATTCCCCTCCTCAATTTCAGAAGCAGATTGAATTTGGCATAATCTTCAATGACCTGCAACATCAAACCATGGAAAAATCAGTCGGAAAACTTCCAAATTCACATATACCATAATGCTCACAGGTCGGAAAGATCAATCCAAGTATGGGACACAACAGAAGCAAGATTTCGAGCTCCGGCATTGAAAAATGCCAACCTTGGCTTTCGCCAGAAGGATCTCTACAAGTTCATATGGGGACAATGAGTTGGATCTCTTCTGAATGGACTTAACAGCATGATTTGCTGCATCTTGGACCTCAAGATCATTTGTTGGCACCGGTTGCCATCCTGATCCATGATCATCTGATTTGCATAACGTGCCTGATTAATCACTGTTTTGCGACTAAACTACTACTCAATAACACCCTTTTAAATAAAATCTACATTTAACTAAGATTGTACATCTCCAATCCCGTTGACAGCAAAATTGGCTAATTTAATAAGAAATGATAGCGTTATACCGAAAAATGAAAACATGAGAAGAAAACCTCACACACCAATTCCATTCTCATTACAGCCATCAACAGGAAAAAATAAAAACACAATCAATTGCTTATATCTATATATATATAAAAAAGATCCATTACCTGGTTTAACACCGAGGTCAGAGGAAGTACCCCCCTCAACATGCTTGAATTCCTGCAACTGCTTGAAGTTCATCCACGGCTTCACCCAGACTTTAACTTCATACATCTTATTATTACCAGCATCAGTTGCCTCTACAGTAAGGTGGTATAGCTTACCAGCAACCACCTGCTCTTTCGCCTTCAACACCCTCACAAACTCAAGAATAGCATTCTGTAGACAATATCCAAAGTAAATACTAAGAAACCTAAGACCTTGCCATAAAAGTAATCAAATTGACAAACATTAAATACTTGTACTAGCTATAATTTTCTGAATTCATTTAATGATCAAGTTGAACTCAGTTAGCACACTTTGGAAAGTACTCAAGAAAAAAGCTTGAGCACAAGGATCCATAGAAACTTGAATACTAAAAAGGGAGCAATTGAGAATAGCCATATATGCAAATATATTTGTAATATATTATCCCCATTATTATAAAAATTAAACAATTTTTTTCAACTAATTAGATTTTTTTTTCATCTTAATTTATAAAATAATGAACCAACTATCAATCATCCTGTTTTCTTGACAAATATTTCATAGAAACAAAAAAAATAAACAAAAATGGTTTATATATTAGAAATACTAGAAAAATATATCAAGCCATAAGATAAAGACTAAATCAACAAATAAATCACCCAAAAAAAGGGGGAAAAGCAAAACTCTAGTAAATGAAAATCAGAAACCATATATAATCTAAAAAAACATTCAACACTATAAGCACTCAAATCTCTCTATGACCCCTCTCAAATCACCATCATATTTGACAACAAAAAAAGAAGAAAAAGAAAACAAGAAAATTAAGAATTCAAAGAATTGCAACAAAGAAAAGATAAAAGATCAAGAAAAAAAACCTCTTTCTTGTTATGTTCCTGGACAGCAAAACGAGCGAGGCTATCAATCTCTGCACTATTTTGAGAACCTTTACAGTCATGAACACCACCAAGCTTCATCTTCAAGAAGTTGTCCTGTCCGCAAAGACCCAGTTCAGTATAACACCCACAGAGCAAAACCAAGACACTCAAGATTATTAAAGAGGATTTATTCTTCATCGTCTTCGTCGTGTTTTTCAAACAGAAAGAGATCTATTCGGTTCTCTGTGTCTGTTTCTTCCCTGTTAAGGAATAAATTTTCGCAGATATTTAGTTAACTTGTGGTGGTTGATTTTGAAAGGTAGTTGGTCACCTCCTTCGCTCTTAAGGGTTGGGTTGAACTTAAAATCACAAAGGGCTAAGCCCAAAAGCGAAGACCTCGGAAATAATCCAAGATGAATGCAACCACCCAAATATGGGCTTAGAGTCTAAGCAAAGGATTCAAATTTTAACTCTGCTCAAAGAAGGATATCATATGAAAATCATAGTGATTAAATCCAATCCCATCTAACGATCTAACGATGTCATTTTATTTTTAAAAAATTAACAATGACATTATTTTATAATTTTTTAAGAAAATTAAATTGAGTTTTAACAAAGTCGATCGCGTCGTGGGTGGTCTTAGTGTTCGTTTCAAACTGAGATTAAACCTGTTTTTTGTTAAAATTTAAATTGTTTTTGCTTCAAATTAATATTTTTTTGTATCTTTGAATTATTTTGATGTTTTGGTGTCAAAAATAAATTTTAAAAATAAAAAAAATATCATTTTGATGTATTTTCAAGCAAAAAACACTTTAAAAATAATATCTATTATATTTTCAAACACCTTCCGACTAAATCAACCTCAAATTGGTATTTTTACACCTCGAACCATCTTGGAACAAGTCTTTTAAGTTGATTCTAGGTCAAGTTTAATAAATGTGGTAAAAATTTGGAGAGAAAAAAAGATTTGAAGAATTTTTTTTGATAGGTGTTGTTTATATATCAACTTTTGTGCATTCAAGTTAGAATTAAATGGTTTATGGAAATTTTACTTCAAATGCCTGATTTATGATTTCAACTACAGTAGCCAAAGAAGAAATACTCTCCCTTAATTCATTATGTTTGAATTGCAAAATTTGATGAGCTAAATTAAGGAAACTAAATTTTTGAGTGTCACTTGAGAAATAATTTAGGTGATAAGGAGAAGAGACATATGCCTCGTCTTATATTTATGTCAATGATTTTTTTTTTTTTTTTTACTTGAGGACATACAAACGGAAAACGGCAGGAAAGGAAATTTCCTCCGAAGAACAGATTGAGGGAAAAAAAAAACATTAACCGCTAACTGGTGTGGTGGAGTACTCACTTCACTTGTGTCTAAAAAAAATCCACAGATCCCTACTTTATCGGTTGTTCCTCTCTTCAAAAGCTGTATAGGAAGAAGAGAAAGGGAGCAAGAAAATAAATATAACGTAATGGGGCTAGAAATTGTGGAGCCAAATTCCTGCATAAGAGGATGCTGTACTGGCAATTCAATCCCACTTCACCTCCCTCCTTCTTCCTACACCCTCCTCTCTCCAATCGCCAAAGGTATGTAAAAAACTCTTCAAATTCTCTGACAGTTCGAGTCTTTTTAAGTTTTTGAATGTGGGTTTTCTTTCTTTCGGTGATTGATGTTTTCTTTTTGTGTGTGTAGGGGCTGAGAGTGTGGTTTATGGAGCTGTTTTGGATGGGAGAAAAGTTGCTGTTAAAAAACCAATCTTGTCTACTTCTGAGGACATTGATAAGTTCCATAAGGAGCTTCAACTCCTATGGTATCTATCCCTTTAACTTGTTTTTGTTAATGGGGATATGTGGTTTGCAATAATTTTAGATTTTAATGGGTTCCATTGAAACTCAAATCCCATTGCAATTTGTAGTTGGAAACAAAAGAAGGGATTTTGTTGCATTAACATATTGGGTTATGTTTATTCTATTTTTTTATTTTTATTTTATCTTCCTATTGGTTTTTGTGGAATAATGAAGCAAGCTAGATCATCCTGGAATTGCCAAGCTGGTTGCAGCTCATGCAAAGCCTCCAAATTATATGTTCTTTTTTGAATTCTATGAATCTGGTAATCTTTCTGAGAAATTACATGTGGAAGAATGGAGTCCAAATATGGATCAGGTGCTCATGATCACAGTCCAGCTGGGTATGGCTTGTTTTCACTTGAAAAGTTTATCTGTTTTATTTTTTTCTTCAAGATTAAAATTTTTGAAGTCATGTTCTGTGGTAGTGTTGGATGCAACTGAATTTTCTCACTAAATTGTATATTTTTATTGATTTGGTAAATTAGAAGATTTTTTTTGTAAGGACATTGTAGGGTAATGTTACGTTGTTTTTCATTTTCACTGTTTTCTTCTTCCAGCAAAGGCTTTGCAATATCTGCATAACCACGAGATTGTACATAGGGATGTGAAACCAGCAAATATTCTTGTAATTATCTTCCATAAGCTTCTAGTCAATCCATGGTTTGCTTTTTGGTATTGGAAATTGTTGAAACACAATTTTGAGATTTTTTTCAATATGATGCAGCTTGATGAAAACCTTTGTCCACACTTAGCAGATTTTGGTTTGGCAGAATACCAGAAAAATCTTAAGGGAGTTTCTCTTGAGAACTGGAGATCATCCGGAAAGCCAACTGGTGGTTTCCATAAAAAGAACATGGTTGGCACACTCATTTATATGGCTCCAGAAATATTGAGGAAGGAGATACATACTGAAAAATCAGATGTCTATAGTTTCGGAATATCCATCAAGTAAGACTTTCAGAATGTTTCTAACTTGCAAAGCTTCTGTTATATTTAACCAGGAGAAGAATTTATTCGCATGTTTTTACTTGAGCATTTAAATTGTAATTGGTTGGTTCAAATGAGAACTTTTTGGAAGCCTACACAGTTTCTTAAATACTCAGGCCATTGAATATGATTCAATTAAATAATTTTTAACCTTGGCCGAGCAATGGAAAGACAAATCCTCTTGTGGTCTCTATATTGACACATGGTAACTTGTCAATGTAGTTTCTTAATCAGCTATGTACCTGTCGCTGCGACAAGAAGTGATACAATATGTTTTGCAATTAATTTTACCCCTGAATAGTTATGGAAGGATTCATGAAGAAAATTTGGCCCAAACAGTAGAATGAGAAAAAAAAAGTCTGATAATGAGATAGGCTTTGCTAGTTGAGAGTGTTAAGAGCTAGATATATCAGTTTAGGTGGAGCTTGATTAGTTATGCTGCTTTACATGCTTAGACTAAAGTCCTTACCTGTTCATCAAGTAAGGTTTATATTCCTTGTTTTTTCTCATATACCCAGGCATGTTTTTATTCTCTTTAAGTCGCATATTAAAAATATTAATATGGTTTTCTCCCCTATGGAAAAGAAAACTCATTTCTATTCTTTTGCAGTGAGCTTCTTACTGGTGTCGTCCCATATACTGATCTCCGTGCAGAAGCTCAGGTCAGTCTTTCTTTTGTTTGGTTTGTTATTTATATCATCTTTCATTTTCAATTTTTTTTTGTATTTCCTGAACTATAGCTGTCTGTATTGAGTTTTTCTTGTATTCTGATGCAAACCATGTTTTTTGCTATGTAATAGGAACAATTGATAACCAGAATAACTTCCTAACATCTAAATGTATGTGTTAGCTGGAAAAAAGTTCTTAAACTGTTTATTAAAACATGCACATACTAAATGTCACATCTTTTGTTCCGTTGATTTATTTACATTGTTTGATAAAGTATGCACATACAGTCATATCTAAAACACACGTGGAGCTGATCATAACTGTTTTATTTATGTGATTAGGCTGAGCCAGCTTGTAGAATTTGGGAACGCAAAGTTCTGTTTATTACATTCTCTTGGACTCTCAAAACTATGTCTGGCATGTTCTGCTTTCCACTTAACATGAATAATTAGATTTTTTGGTTTTGGTTCCATAAATGCTGGCAGGCCCACACTGTACTGGAGATGAACTATACTGAACAGCAACTTACAGCATCTGTGGTGTCTGGTAAATTACGACCTGCTCTTGCTGGTCTGGGTTCGGGTGCTTCAGCAAGCATACTTTCATTAATACAGAGATGTTGGGATGACAATCCACAAAATAGACCTTCTTTTACTGATATACTATTGGAACTTGATCCAATCTTGGAGAGTAGAAAGAAATCAATTGGAAAAGATTTTTCCCTTGACAAATATTCTATTTCACATGGAGATCAGCCAGCAGATAGTGCCAAGAATCTTACAACGTACCAGGAGATTATTAACTGGTCCACTCAGGGAGAAATTCTATCAAAGGCTCCTCCTGCAGTAGATTCCAGTTTAAGAATTTGGCTTGATTGTTCAAATGTTGGTTTGGCTTATCGTCCAATACTTTCCTGGGGATCCTTTGCCACATGCGGTAAAAGGGAGACTATGGAAGATACCCACTTCCTTATGCCCCATATGTGCAACGAAAAGGATATCCATGCTTTTGGTATCTTTGATGGTCATAGAGGTATGCTCGCTTTCAATAGAAATCATACCATGGCCGTGAATTTGAGGAAGAATAAATTCAAATTACCTTTAGAGCATAGTAGACAATTAATCACCACATTTCTAAGATATTAGTAGGTTAAAATCATTCTTCCTCAGTCTAAGCCCGCTACATTAATTCGTAGCACTTCAATTTTTGTTTTCTTTTTTTGAAAGTACAATGAAATACTCTCTTAATTTCAGGGGGGTATCTGTTTTATCTCTTAAGTTCAGGTTTTTTTTTTTTAAGAAAAAAATCACTTTCTTTGTTTAGGAGAACATTCAAAAATTCATTTCGTTTTATTTTTATTTTTTCAATTTATTTTTTCTTGTTTGAATTAGTAATACATGTTTACCGGTTTATCTTCAGGTGCAGCAGCTGCTGAGTTTTCAGCTCGAGCATTACCTGGATTTCTGCAAAGTACTGGTTCTGCCAGCAGGTAGCAAATTTTGGATGGTTTCTCCTTTCAAAAACATTTTAAACTACAATAGGCCCGTTCTTAAAGTAATTAAACCCTTTACATGAATGCAGCCCCAGAAATGCATTAGTTGAAGCATTTGTTAGTACAGATGCTGCATTCAGAAATGAACTGGATACTCATCGTAAATCTAGGAGAGTTGTTCAGAAAGACTGGCATCCTGGCTGCACTGCCATTGTTGCTTTAATAGTTACAAACAAGCTTTTTGTTGCAAATGCTGGTGATTGCAAGACAATTTTATGTCGGGCTGGCAAGGCCTTTCCTCTAAGTAAGGTCAGCTGCATTCATTTACACAAAATGTTTTTCAGTTCCGTGGCTTGTTGTGAGTTTTTATTTTTCTGAAACTGGTTAGACTTTGAAAAATCAGGATCATGTCGCAAGCTATATTGAGGAGAGGGAGCGTGTACTTAGTGCTGGGGGACAAGTAAAATGGCAAATTGATACTTGGAGGGTTGGACATGCTGCACTCCAGGCAAGTACTGTTTGTTTCTCAACAAGTCCTTTATTTATATGATTCATTTCCAGATAGCTGCATGTTTAATTGAAGGCTGAGTGATGAACCTTGGATCCACTTACAAACTAGAATTTAGAGAAGAAGTCATTTAATTGGAAAAATATTCCCATTATATATCAGCATATATGTATGATTTAAATCCAATATTTTACTGGAAGAAACATTTTAAACCCAAATGCATCTGAAACAGATCTTGATTGCATGTGTCAATGTATCCCTGGAGATGCTATAAAAAATATTATAGTAGGTTACCCATTTATATATCTGATGCATATCAGGTGAACACTTCGATTGGACCCATGCCCAGTAATTGCTTCTGATTTCAAATAATGGCCTTCAGACTGACATTTATAATTGGATCTTCTCAAAATATATTTAGGCTTCGGATCTATTTTAGGTTTTAAATCCGAGAAAAAATTAATCACGGTTTTGTGAATCCTTTGCTCTCCTACTATGTTTTATCTTTGTTAACTGGGGAAGTTTTACAAACTGTGACTGGGAAATGTTTATAGCCATTCTTCCTCCACCACCATCTCTCCTGTTAAAGAGTTCAATTAATTAATTTCTTTTAACAGGTCACTCGATCCATCGGTGATGATGATCTGAAGCCTGCTGTAACTGCAGAACCTGAGATAACCGAAACTGTACTGTCAGCGGAAGATGAATTCCTGGTAAGGACCACTGCTTTGACTAGTTCCTGTTATGGCAAGCAGTTTCATGTGCACTGAGTTCCTTATTGCTTCAGCTTTCTTTCTAGAGGGGAACAATGTGGTTCTAAAAGAAAAAACCAGTGCTGGAAAATGGATATGCTGCCTTGTTATAACCGCTTCCCATTGTTTATTGATGCCTTTTATATGCTTTTGTCGTTGTATTGATGTTGTATTGATCGGAATGAGTTTGATTAAAAAAGAATGGCATACGCAATGATCTGTTGGTAAATGTTAGCACTGCCAAAATGATTACAAATGAACACATTTTCTGATGTTCCATTGGATGTAAATGAAAGCAATGTTTTCAATTTCTAGGTGATGGGCAGCGATGGGCTTTGGGATGTCATGAGTAGTGCAGATGTCATAAGCATAATCAAAGACACCGTCAAAGAACCTGGTATGTGCTCCAAGAGATTGGCAACAGAAGCTGCAGAACGAGGCAGCAAAGACAACATTACGGTCATTGTTGTCTTCCTGCGCCCAGTATCGACAGCTGAGAGAATTTATTAGGCAAGCTGAAAATTGTCGATCACAAATGGATGATGTCGAGACCTAAACAAGATAATGTATGCTTTTACTCGGTCTTCACTGCTTCATGTAGTTTATTCATTCGTTTATATGATTACAAATTAATGTATTAATTTATTTTCGTGAAGGCTTGTAATTATAATTTGTAAGCATGGATCATTGATTGCTAATCACCTGTACAACAGCGGGCGATTGGCAAATTTAAATTTAAACTCCAAGCCCCATCTCCTGATTTTCGATAATATTGTGTGAGTCGTCAGTGATTCAAAGCTGATGATCGGATCCTCACTGGGAATCTGAAAAACCTGGCTCATATCATAACCATAGAAGACATTCTGATTGATAATTCGCCAACTCATCTTCCTCACCTGAAATAATTCCTATCACGTGATCATCACTGAATCTTGCAAGCACCATCTGTTGATTTTCGCAAATCATTGATTCTTGAATGAAGTTTAATAGCTGATGATCAGGCTCCACTTGCAAGGCAGGTTCAAAGTTGACAATTACTGTCTCATCATATAAAATATCTTCAGTAGCTTGAAATCCATTCTTTATTTGAACAATGGCTGCCTCATGCTCCGTCTCCTGATTTTGAGTAATCATTGGTTCTTGAATGAAGTAAGCTTGGTCAGGCTCCACTTGCACCACAGGTTCAATGTTGTCGAATGATATTTCTTTCTCAAAAGAATCTTCAGTAGAGAAACCTCCAACATCTTCCATTGCAACAGCAGCCGCCTCAAGCCATATCTCCTGATCTTCAGTAATCTACTGCGTTTCTTGAGATTGTGACAGTTAAGACCCCAAGTCGATTGATTGCCAATGTCCCAAGCTCTATTTTTCTGAATATTATCGAAAGTATCTTCAGTAGATCGACCTCCGTCCATTGAAACCGTTGCAGCCTCAAGCCACATGTCCTGATTATGGATGATCTGCTGGGGTTCTTGAGCTGGTGACCTTATAGATTCAGAGTTGATCACTGTAAAAGTGTAATGCTTTGAATGATCTTTGAATATATTCTCATCTTCAGCAACTTCAAAAACTTTGCATTCATTTTGCATTGTGCAACACAAGAATAGGGTTATGATCTTGATCAATGAGAAAGAAGTGTGGCAATTTAGCTTAGAAAGAAGATTGTTTTTTAATATGATGCTACGGGTTTTTTGCTTGATAAGGAGAGATCAGCTGCATTTATATAGGAAAATATAATGGCAAGTAATCAATTAGGAAATCCAAATCCATTTTGGAATAAAAGAAAGGGTTGACATAAACATGCCTATATCTTGAGATAAAACAGAAATAGATTTCTTTTTTTCTTTTTCTTTTTTTGTATGGACTTGAAATATTAAGAACTTCTGTCAACTAATTTTTTCTGAAGGGCTCATCTAGCAAGCTTCACATAAAAGCAGAACCTAGAAACTAAAATGTCCTTTGGCACAAGAGTTGGGATTGGATTCATTTTTATTTTTAGTTGAAGTTAGTT
>Ga0325403_1004318_pt1 | contig 13194 bp, 10 predicted proteins | sample PopdelMetagenome_19_FD_205665 | JGI IMG/M metagenome (GOLD analysis project Ga0325403, IMG submission 205665) | Populus deltoides microbial communities from Bellville, Georgia, United States - Xylem-PdKOR-R4 | ecosystem: Host-associated > Plants > Phyllosphere > Stem > Wood/Secondary xylem...
TGCATCTTTCATCCAAAAGTGCCTTCAAAACATAAAACAAAGAATATCAAGGCATTTTATATATGAAACATAGGCAAAACACTAGTTAAATGTGGGTGAAACTATCAAATAATATGGTTGCATCACTGGGCCGGACTGTTACATTTGGTATCAAAGCCGACCTCACTAGTTGTTCGATTGTGCCGACAGGTTCGTCGGGCTCCTTAAGGGGGGTGGATTGTAATATCCCACATTAACGAGTGAGTGTTTGGTAGCTGGCCTTATTAGTAGCACTGGTTGCTAACATGTTGTACGCGTTTTGGGGCGTCAGGCTCAGAAGTTGGCTCGCGTTACTAGGAACAAAACTGTAAGGGCGGTAAGGCCCAAAGTGGACAATATACAACATGAGTTTAACTTCTGAAATTGAGAAGACAAAAGGAGGGCTAAGCTTAGAAAAACTATATTGGTTTAGTCCAAACTGGAACATTATTCGGTTATTGGATCATAACTAGAGCTGTAGAACGTGGATTTAGGTACGGTTTATATGTATGGAAAGCCTAAAACTTTCATGAAGAGTCCAAGATTTAAAAGTGTCATTTTCGAGTTCAAATGGTCACATCAATAGAGAAGCCAGAATCTGTCCTACAGCCTAGGCACTGTTCAGTGTTCAGCCTATATCTCAAGTTCTATATGTCCAAATGTGTTGATTCTTGTTTTGTTGGAAAGCTGAGACAATTTTCCCGAACTTTTATAAAGACTATCTATTCAAATTCTGATGTTAGCAATGACATTGTGTTCAGATAAGAAGATAAGGATTGTCACATCTCAAAGCTCTCTTCAACTCCTTTTCTATTATTATCTATTTCTTTAGTTGTAGTTTGTACAGTTAACCTCCCTATGGTTTGACCCTGGTCTTGCCGGGTTATTTATTACTTCGACACTCCTGCACTCGTCTCACATCTCATGATTTTGACCTCTAGGAAGGGCATAATATCAATAAGCCTTTATCTTAAGGTCACTAACTCCATCTTATTTTTTTATATATATAAAAAGAGAGTCATGGAGCTAACCTTATTATATGTTTGTTCGACTGCCCCCTGACCTGATCATGTCCCCAAATGTTCAATTTAGGTTTTTTTAGGGATGAAACTGTGTGAAAGAAGATTAGGTTATTTACAAGAAGATGTTTTCATAGAGACTTTTGGAATTTCAAAGCTATTCCGAACAAAAAATTATTTTGATGTTAGTTTAAAACAAACCTGTTTTAAAAAATTCAAGCGATTCTCATAGATAGGTTTGCATAAGTGTTGAAAAGTTTTGTTTTGCTTTTGGTGTGAAGTGATGTTTTGTTGGTCAAAGAGATTCAAGCTTCAATTTGACAGTTACAAAGAACTGATCTTCAAAACATTCATTTTACTTGTAGGAATACTGACTTGTTTCACATGAGAATGCATTGCCTACATATCCATATTGCCTGCCTTTGATCAGAAAGGACTTGATTGGGCAGGTAACGTAGGTTTAAGCTTTTGGTTATGAAGAAAAAGGATACTTATTGGCTCAAGAGATGTTTAAGGGATTTCAAAATTAAAGATCACTGATGCTTATTTCCCAACCTCCTCTTTTGGTTCATGGATTTTCTAGACGTTGGAATTGATTTGCAAAATGATGCTTCCATGGGTTTAGGCTTTTTTCTTCTTTTTGCTTTGAGCATCATCATATTAGTAATTTTTGTGGTGTGCTCAAATCTTTTGGCTCTTTGGACTTTTTCAAGCCCCCTAACTTTGTTTAGGCACCATTAATCATTAAGGTTTTTATTTCTCACTCTTCCCCCTAGTGTTGTTTGGACACTTTTAATCATTAAGGATTTTTTGTGTTTATAGTATTTGCCTCCTAGTGTGGGGTGTGATCTTAGCCAAGATTATTTTTTAAGAAAAACTTATTAGGCTCAAACAGAGACGAGAAAAGATACATTTAGCCTTATGAAATAATTATCAAAGATGATCTTTTCTCATTTAAAACTTATGCATTCAGAATCGGCAAACCTTGCTTTCTCCTATGCGAATATGCAAAATGGTTTCTCATATAACTAAAACTCAGCTTTAAAGTCATCTCATGATGTTCGGGTTACTCTTCAGGTTTTCTAGGTGTATAGTTACATTTCTAGGATATCACTTGAATTTTTAAAACTTGTTTATTAGAACAAACACAATTTGATTTTTGTTTTATACTAAAACTTTGATTTCCTAAAAATGTTTGTGAAAACATAGGATCATGCGTAGTTTTTAGAGAAAAGAGGAAAACACCAAAGAATTCTTAGTGTAGTGGTTTTGTGATTGAAGGTTGTACTTATGCGAGTGTGTTATTTGCATGAAACAACAACAAATGAAGGCACATCATGAACACAAGAAAGCACATAATCTTATTAACAAGAAATGATCATTTAATAGAGAAAGTTTTTGTGGCATTATACGCCAAATTGCCAACAGGTTGAAATATGACAAAATCAAAATAACTTTATAGATATGATTAAGCAGAGGCAATTATTTTGGACATAATAGGGGCAAGCTCCGTTCTGGTACATTCCTCTTTGTGGTGGAACTTCATCATCTATCATAGACACCCTTGAGAATATATGCTGCCTTCTTCGCACCCTATTGTTGTCATTAGTTCTTTTAGGTTTCCTAGGCATTCTACCTCTAGTGCATTCTACCTTTAGATTTTCTTCAAATGTTATCCACTCAACTTTAATTAATTGCATGAGCTTCTTCTTGAAGGTACTGTAGGAATGAATGTTATATCCCATTGTGCCAACATGATATTCATAGGTGAGGTTGGGTTTGTACCAGTTGGGGTAAAGTGGTTGCAGAGGTGTGAATGGTTCTAGAGTTATATGTCTGATGCTTAGTAGCTTCTGGTACATCTCATTTAAAGGTAACAATAATGAGGGTAGTTGTTTCTTGTCCCTTTGGTAATTCTTCTTTGGTAAATTTTCAATTTGGCTTTTGGCTTGGAAGTTTTGGGGCTAATGTTTTTTTTTTTTGGGAAATGGAGAGTTAAGATTGATATTGACAATCTGGGATGGAGTGTGGTAGTTTTGGAAGGAGTTTCTCTTACCTATATAACCACCTTCAACATAGTCGATCTCCTTCCCTTTCCCTTCAAAGCCTCTTTTCTCAATGAGTGCATAAATTCTACCACTCTTAACTCCTTGCTCTATGCGCTCAGCTACTGCCACATCATCATGCTCGTAGTAAGGTGCCTTGAGCGTGTTGGCAAATAAAGTGACTATCTCTTTGTTTAGGATGGGGGATGTACCTGTACAACTAGATCTCTCCATCTTTGAGCATATTCCCTTATGCTTTCTTTGTTCCTTTTCTCTAGATTGGACAATCTAATTCTATTAGGAGCAATGTCCATGTTGTACTTGTACTACTTGACAAATGCATTCACCAAGTCTTTCCATTTGCGGGTCTTTGTGTTGTCCAATCTCATATACCAACTCAATGCTGCCCCACTTAAGCTATCCTGAAAAAAAGTGCATCAGTAGTTTCTCATCATGTACTACTTATGCCATTTTGTTGCAATAGGACTTGAGGTGAGTCATAGGGTATTGTGTTCTAGTGTATTTGTCATAGGGTATTGTGTTCTAGTGTATTTGATGAATTCAGGAACACAAAAACTTCTTCAAGACAACCACATTTGGGACCAGACACATTTTTGTTGCCCGTACTGGTTCATATAAGTCTACCCTTTCAATGACTCTGATTCTTGCTTCTAGTGCCATCATTTTATCTTGATCAACGCCATCAAATGACTTAGTCTTGTAAGACTTGTTGGCAAATGCATCTATAACTGAAAGGCTTGATGAATGGGTCAGTTGGAAGGACTTTTACCAGAGACATTTCAGAGTGTTTGCTCAAGTAAGTTGGTGAGGAAAGCAACACTTGTCTTCAGAGACTCCAACTCTTCTTGAAAATGAGCATCACGATGAGTGTTGTTACTCATTTTTGGACCCCACGTACTGGAGATGATGTATACCGCTTTTGAATTGAGTGTAGGAGTTTAACTTATATTTGCTGGAAGATTGACAAAAGCAGAGAAATAAAAAATATTTTTTCAAAACCCTGTTTGAGCTATTTTCTACTCTCTTTATCCTTCCCCTTTGCTGCCAAAATTGTCAGGTTTTCTTAGATTGATCAGAAGTCTTCATAATGATAAATTCATTCCTTCTTTATCTGGTCTTTAAGGTTAGATAAATCCCTTAGAATTTGCACTAAAAAAACTGGTTCTGCTACTGTCGTAATTTTTTTTGTTCCAACTTAGACTTTGATTCTGACTTGGTTTCGTACAATATCTGACCATCCTAGCTATATTATGTCACTCATGACATGTTGAAAAATTGACCTACACCTTTATTGGGTCCTAGGGATCAATGAACTCTCAGTCAGATTTGAATGCTCGGCATTGTCAGATCAAGAACTTTTTTGACCAACTAGATTATTGCCATATTCTGTTCTTTAAAATGATTTTATCTCAATTCGACTACTCATCAAAGTTGTAGTCCTGGACACGTAGATAAATTTGGGCTTTTGAATCGCTTGATTTCGATATCAGAAGCTCAAGATATTCCCGTTTGAATATCTAGTGTGAAAGTAGAGATTCCTGCCGTGAGAAGGATCCTGACCCGAGTTTTGCACTAAAAAACTCTATTTCCGTCACAAATTTTGATGATTTGTTCTTAGCTCATACTCTCAGTCATATCGGGATTCTCAGCATTGTCAGTTTCTGAATTAGATCATGAGACCCTTGTTGATCAACCAGATTATTACCAGATTCATGTTGTAATTTTTTTTAGCTTCAGGACTTTGTTTGATTTTTTTTTTATGTTTTGTGCACATTGACTTGTGTTTTAAATTGGTGTGCCGAACCTTGTTTATTTGAGATTAATTGTTTTAAGCTTCTTGCGAATTTTGGAATAGGTGAATATTTTTCGTGATGTTTACGTTTTGACAAAAAATATAAAAAAAAAATGTTTTTTTTGTGTGCTGCATACGGTCAATACCCTAACATGTTTTGAATACTTTTTTTATACAAAAAATATTGGAAGTTTTAAAAATGTGTTTTCGCATGGATTTTTTAAACACAATTTTTTTTTTCTTGCATTTTTGGATTTTACAACATGTTTGTAAAACTCCAAAGGGTATTGGCCAATATTCCAAAAAATACAAAATTCTCATTTTAGAGGGAATTCATCTATTATTCACCGCTAATGTTTGGATAAAGAAATCTTTAAAGGATGAATATCCAAAATATTATTAGGAATAATTTGTTATTATTCACTGTTAATATTTGGATAAAAAACACTGAGTAGTAAATATCCAAAATAATTTTTTAGGAATAATGAATCCGCACACATCCTTGAAAGAAGCCTTGATTATAATTGAGGACATTTCAATTTTTTTTACTCCATGATTTACGAGCCGTGAGAGTATAAAACACTAAGGTAAAACACGATTTATGAGCCGTGAGAGTATAAAACACTAAGGTAAAAAAAAAGGTTTTTTTTTAAAAGAACCCTAGATTTCTAAACTTTTGTCCCTCCTCTTTGCGATTTACGAGTCGCAAACTCTTGAAATACTAAGGGAAAAATGAGTTTTCGAAGCATATGGAATCTCCTTGGATTTCTATTTTTAATAAATTTAGTTTGAATCAAACCTAGAAAAACTGATGGGATCAGAAAACACTAACACCATAGCAATTATAAAACAAACCAAACACCAAGCAGCTTACCTTAGGTAGGGCATACTAGGGGTGCTACTACCTTCCCTTTATGCAACCAGTCCCTTGCGTTAGAATCTTTGAAAGACCAGTTAGGGTTTCTAGTGACCAAAATAATAGGTAGTGACTTCTTAAAACAAAAAAAAAAGACCCGAAATCAATCGAGGGTCGCCGTGAGGGTGCGACAATGAGTATGCTCTTCGTCTTTCATGTTTCTCATTCAGAGTCAAGTGTTGTAAACTCTTTTAGGACCTATATATCAATCTGATTAATGCATGTATGTTATTTATAATGAATGGATGAATGTGTATGGATGCAAATGTATGTGCATGCACATCGAGTAAGGAGCCCATCCTCTAATAAAAGATTCTAGGCCATTACACGAGGGTAAGTTTTCTACCTAGTCTTGAAAAGGTCTGTGAAGTGCCTAGTGACCATCTTGCGTGAAGGCAATATAGGGGTTTACAAGGAATGGTTCAGACATAATGTGACTGTCATTACCGAGTAAACACTCGGTTCTTAGTTGAATGTTTCACAAAATCTGAACCCTGACTAAAAGTCATAAGACAAACCATTACTCCCCACCTAACCTAGAGTTAGGTTACTCATAAAATTAAAATGCCCAATGTGCCTATACATAAACAAGAAATAAAAATGCTAAAGTAGTGAAAATACGAGATAAAATTGAATAGACCAAAATCAATACACATACAATCAAACAAAAAAAGCTTAGTCCGACCATACTATCACATATGTGTGGCGTCGTAGCGAAAGAATCCGCTCTCATATGTGTTATCTATCAGGCAAATATGAGGAGACAAGGAATTCTTGTCTTTTATTAGTGGAAAAATAGAATGAGAGTCGTCACCTAGTATTTTGGTCACTAGGAACCCTAACTAGTTTTAGAGATCGGGTACGGGACTGTTTGCATAAACAAAAGGTATTAGCACTCCAAGTATGCCTTACCTAAGGTAAGTTGCATTGTTTTATTGTCTAATAAAATCTAAGGTCTTGTTGTAGTTTCTAGTTATTGGTCCGTTTATGGTTTAAGAAAAGTTCTCTTCGATAAGGAGGTCCTTATCTTATTGGGTAAAAACCTAACCATTCTAAAGTTTTAAAAAATTATCTTTTTAATATCGAGACTACGCCTTATGTATAAGCTCGTAATCCTTAATATTAAAAGAAAACAAAATGATTTTTTTTGGAATTTTTAAAATATTGGCTTAGTTCTCGTGGCTTTAATAAACTGGTTATTAAAGCCAAAATGCATGCTAATATCTATTTTTTGAATCTTTGTTATATGAAAATATGATATATTGTTTTTTAGATATTTGGCCGTATGCGTGAAAACAAAATATTTTTTAAATTTTTTCAATGTATTGACGAAAACTAGGTACTTTAAAACTGCATTTGTATCTTTACGATATAAAAATACAAAACAATACTAAGCAAAATTCAAAAAAAAATTTGCTGAAAATAAAAATCACAGATTTTTTTTGAAATAATGTTTTGAAGAAAATTTTCTTTTTTTTTCGGGCTGGGCCCATCCTGCCCCATGTGGTCTATTTTTAGAGGCGACTAGCCTACACACTCACACTGGTCTATTTTCATGGGCGACCTACCCACACATGTTCATCCTGATCTATTTTCAGGGGCAACTAACCCACACACTCACACTGGTCTATTTTCACGGGCGACCTGCCCACACATGTTCATCCTGTTCTATTTTCAAAGGCGACCGGCTCACACACTCACACTGTTCTAATTTCACGGGCGACCTACCTACACATACTCACTTTGGTCTATTTTCTCGGGCAACCTACCCACATATACTCACAGTGGTCTATTTTCAGGGACCACTAGCCCATACACTCATACTGGTCTATTTTCACAGGTGACCTACCCACACATGTTCATCTTGGTCTATTTTCAAGGGCGACCGGCCCATACACTCACACGGTTTATTTTCACAGGCGACTTGCCCACACACTCACACTAGTCTATTTTCACGGGCGACCTACCCACACATGCTCGTAATGCTCTGTTTTCAGGGGCGACTAGCCCACACACTCATACTGGTCTATTTTCACGGGTGACCTGCCCACACATGTTCATCCTGGTCTATTTTCATGGGAGACCGTCCCACACATTCACACGATCTATTTTCATGGGCGACCTGCCCACACACCTACATTAGTCTATTTTCACGGGCAACCTACCCATGCATGTTCATCCTAGTCTATTTTCAAGGGCGACCTGCCCTTTTGATTGGGTTTACCTAAGATCCCATCTGGCAATCTAGAACCAAAATCTATGTGGTTGGGCTAAACTAAGATCCCATCTCGCGATCCCCTTTAACCAGAACCAAACTCTGAGTGGTTGGGCTAAACTGAGATCCCATCTGGCGATCCCCTTTAACCAGAACCAAAATTTATGTGTTCTTCCTGATGGCAGGGTTTGAACTTTCTTCTTTTGTTTTGAGAATTTTCTAATGGTAAGGTTCTTATTTTTCTTCTTGATGATAAGGTTTGATCAAACTTTTCACTTAATGCTTTTTTTTTTTAATTTTTGTGATTTTACAGGACTGACATCTATCCGTGCTAATTGCAAGGTTGACATTTGTCCTTCCTGATGACTGAAATTAACTGGGTTTTTCTCGATGACAAGGTTGGAAAACTTAGTGTTTCCTGATTGCAGGGTTGACCTGAAGACTCCTCATGATGACAAGGTTGATTTTCTCATTTCTTTGAGATTTCCTAACAGTAGGGTTCATCTCATCTTCTTCCCGTTCTAAGGTCATAACCATGATTCTCTGTTATTATCAGCTCAATGATTTTTTTTCTTTTTTAATCTTGCTGGACTTCTTTGAGGATATTCTTGTAACGAATAAAAATATGTGTGCAATGCTTTAAGGTTAGATGACATGCATGCATCCTTATCTAATTTGAAATATAGGTCCCCCCCCCCTCTTTGATGTTCCATTGTCATAGGGTGCCTTTGTTTGTTATCCAAAACCTTCTTTGCTCTTTCCATGTACTAGCCCGTTCATGTGCTTGTTATTCACTCCACTGTAAACGCAGCGCCTATCCTAGGCTATCTTCGATGATTACTGGTTACACTATTTATCAAGCTTGACAATGCTCCCAAGTGTGGTGTTGCTTGATTCGTCATGAAGGGGCTTAACAAATCATTCCTCTCCTAGATTGTCTCAAGAATCGTTCTTTGATTAGCTGTGTGCATCCTACCAGCACTCATCAAGAGGTTTTCTGGTGTCATCTCATCTTAGATTGCTAATCAACCATCAACTTACCTCTATTATAATCTGAATTATCTTTCTTTAAACCACATTATCCTCAATTCACTGATTCATCGTTTAATCATTTTTTTATTGCTCCCTAGCTGATTTGAATACTGCTTGTTTTTCCTTTTCAGGGTTTATTGTATTTCCCCCGGCTTCTCAACTTTTCAAAAAGTGTTGAGAAGTATTGATGTCACTTATGTCAAAGATTTTGCGAACTCGATCGATGCTCTTCTTGTTTGACAATCTTTCTTGTTCGGGAATCAACTCTCATATTTCAAACATCATGTCTATTCAAAGTCTAATTATTGAAATTAAATTAAAGGTGTTTGAGGGTTTCAAAAACCTAGGATCAACATCAACTATTCATCATTTCTCTTTCTCTTGTTTTCTTTGTAGAGAAAGTGACATATACTCTTATTAACCTCAAATATCAAAATTCTCGTAACATAGGTCATAATGCAAATCCAACTTTTTCTTTGATGAAATCTCAATCATCTGATAACATCAGGAGCTTTATCATGGATGCCAAAAGTCATGGTTATAGCTCAATATTTTTTTTTATGGCTTTCACATAGCCTTTCTCACAGTTTTCTAACATGCCCCCAGTCTAGGTCTTCTTTCTTTTAGCTCTCTCTCAAACGTTGGACTTTTGTTCTTAGCCTTCTTCTTACCATTGATTCACTTTTGTCTTCTTTGAAAAAATCTCTTATTTGCCCCCAGTGTGGGGTGTGATCTTGGCCATGGTTTCTTTTGAAAAGAATATTATATCAGGCTCAAAATGGGATTGCAAATGATATATTTCCAGTATTGTGAAAGGATAAAACAAAGATGTCCTTTTCTCATTTCAAGCAAGGTCGGTGTGAATCGATAGATTTTGACCTTGTCCAGTGTAATGATTTGGACTTGCAAGAATCTTGATTCGTGAGTCCATAACTACCGAATCCACTACATGTCATTACGCATACTGCTAAAACTTTGCTATATGGTAGGTGATTCAGTTTTATGTGTGAGCTCAAAATTTGTTTGGTCACCCTATATCATTTTAACAAGTATCGAGTCATTTCTGCAATCAAAATACTTTTAAACTTTCAAGATTGATTAGCCTTAATCGAGTATTGGAGTTCAATCAAAATATTTTGCCAAAATAAACTTTGAAAGAAACATCTTGTTATTTCAAAACAACAAAAGACAAATAAAAAGGCATGTTTCGTTAAAAGAATGAGATGTGATCCCAAAACAAAATGGAAAATGGAAAAATTCCATAATAATATTATTGATAATTCATCGCCATTCTTGGATTAGCTTTTCTAGCAATATCTATGTTTTGCCAAGCATTTTCGATAACTTGTCATTCTAAAGATGTTCTGGGGAAATTTAGCCAATGACATCACCTTTCATACACTCAACTTGCCTCTTGTTCATCCACCTTCAGAGTCATCTCTCATCATTGTTTTGGAATCCATGGCAGAACCTTCAATCTTTCCCCTCTTCATAGCTTGTTCAATTCTTTCAGCAATCCTAACAACTTTATGGAAATGTTAAGCTGAGCTTCCTATTAAATGCTCATAATAAGGGGATTGAAAGGTGTTGGCAAACAACATCACCATTTTTGTATCTATCAATAGAGGTTGAACATATGTTGCATTATCTCGCCATCTTTGCGCATATGCCTTCACAAACTCTTGGTTTTCCTTCTCTGAAGCTATTAGGATGGTTCTGTCAAGAACAATTTCCAGATTAAATTTATACTGCTTCAAAAAGGCATCTACCAGGTCTTTCCATGTCTTGATCTTAATATTGTCTAGTCTCATGTACCAACTCAGAGCAGATCCAGTGAAACTATCTTGGAAAAAATATATTAGCATCTTATCGTTATGGATCATTTCAGCCATCTTGTTATAGTATGACCAGAGATGGGTATATACACATTCTAGTCTGGTATACTTGACCAAGTCTGGCACTCGAAACTCCTTCAACACCACAATATTTGGAACTAAACAAATTTTTGCTGCTATCACAGGGTGAATTAGGTTATCTCTCCTTCAACTGCTCTTAATCTTTCTTCTAGGGCTACCCATTTATCATGGCCTGTGGGATTGGTAAACTTATTTTCAGAATGTCCTTTCGTTGTTGGATTCACGGTGATCTGAGCATGACTTAGATAGACAACGGCGAAAGGGACAAAATGATTCCCAGTTATTGAGTTTGCCCCTAAGTTCTGAGATGTGTGAGGTACGTGGATTAATGGTGCTTTCACAGGAAGTTGTGCAGAAATCCCTTTTCCATTCTTAGAGCTCAACACTAGTTCAAATAGATCTGTAAGTCTAGCTACTTCACCTTTGATGCTCTCAATTTCATTTTGATAATGGGCCTCCAATTGAGCTATTTCTTTATTTTCCATCTTTTAGGTGTAGCAAATCTTGGGTGGGGGACCTATGTTTCAACCTGGAATGGATGATAAATGTATGAGTATGTTCCTATATGATGAGCTCGCCCTTCTAGGGTTGACACATGGTCGTAACCCTTACATAATGATACAAGAATTTTAATTCTTGCTCTACAGTAAAAATTTCATAAGTAACGACCATTGTGTCAACCACAAGTCTTGAATTAAAGATGCTTGAAAAAGGGTTTACTTTGATGCAAAACAAAAGGTAACACACACAACCTAAGGACATGTTCTATTCATTAAGTGAGACAAAGGGTAGGTTGACTATCTAGTCTCAAAAAAGGTCTCATATATGCCCAGTGACGATCTTTGTAAAGACAGTATAGGGGTGTTGCAAGAAATTGTTAAGGCACATATGCCCACCATTACTAAGCAGACACTCAGATATGAGTTGGGTGTTTCAAGTATCTGAACCCTAACCAATAGTCATAGGGCAGATTGTTAATCCCCCACCTAACTTAGAAGCTTGTGTGTGTTTTTTTCAAAAATTAAAGTTTGTGATGCATGAGGTAGTTCTATACAATGCATGAACATATATGTATAGAAATTAAAGCATGTAAAATAAATAAATAAATAAATAAGCTTATTAACAGAAAACACACAAACCAAACAAAACACAATTATCAGACAAAAATTAAAGCCAAAATGAATGCTAAAACATTATTTTTTGGTGTATGAAAAAAAAACACAATATGATTTTTTAGCTTTAAGACACTTGCCCGTATGCACAAAAAACATGTTGCTTTTTTTTTTAGTTAGCAAAACCCGGGTATTTTAATACCATATTTATATTTTTACGGTGTATTTAATTGGAATGGGCCAACATGGCCTAACATAAAGAAATGGGCCAGCAACGTCCCAGCATAAAATTAGGCTAGCACTGGCCCAAAAAACTATAATTGGCTGGTTACTGTGCACATCACAGTAACTAGCCAATTATTTTTATTTTTGCTGCAGAACGTGAATTTTTCACGTTCTGCATGCAAAATGAAAGAAAATGAAAGATGGAGCAACGAAGGAGAGAAAATTACCTGACGTTAAGAGGCGTGGTTGTTGTCGTCTGCGTTGGCGGAGACAGTGGCTGGACTGGCTGGACCCGGTGGCGCTACTTCTTCTCTATCCTGCTTCTCCCCTGTTCTTTTTTTCTTCCTCTCTTTGTTTTTATTTCGTTCTCTCTTCTTTTTTTTTCTTCTTTTCTCCTTCTCTTCCTCTCGGTTTTCCCTCTTGTCTCTTCTTTCTCTCTATTCCTTTGTTTTCTTTTTTTTCTCCCTCCCCTGTTTTTTTCTTCTTTTTTCTACTCTATTTTTCTTCATCTTTTTCTCTCTTCTTCTTTATTTTTTTCTGTTCTTTCTCTTCCTTTTTTTCTCTCGTCCCCTTTGTCTCGTTTCTCCCCTGTATTTAAAGGCAAAACAGGGGAGAAAAGTAGACCTACTACCCCTGCTCAGTCAATGGCGTAGGGGTAGGGTGACTTGGGCAGCCACTGTGCAGCCGCCCCTACACCACCCGAGGGACACCTCTCCTCCCTTTCCTCTAACAAATGGAAAGCTTTGGGCAAGTGAGGGTGACACGACCAAAAGATTGATGTCTTCTCCCAAGTGCAGGAGTGTCGAAGTAATAAATAACCCGGCAAGACCGGGGTCGAACCACAGGGAGGTTTATTGTATAAATTATAGTTAACAACAACACA
>Ga0325403_1004319_pt1 | contig 13193 bp, 3 predicted proteins | sample PopdelMetagenome_19_FD_205665 | JGI IMG/M metagenome (GOLD analysis project Ga0325403, IMG submission 205665) | Populus deltoides microbial communities from Bellville, Georgia, United States - Xylem-PdKOR-R4 | ecosystem: Host-associated > Plants > Phyllosphere > Stem > Wood/Secondary xylem...
AAGACCTTAATTTTCTTCTTTCGGAGATCGAAATGAGAGCAAAGGTATGGTTCTTGCATATTCGTGGCATATATGATTAAAGAGTGAAAGATATATAATTAATGCAGAATTTGTTCTTGGCATTGGCCGCCGAAAACCAAGCCAAGTGCGTTTAGATTTAATAATTATGCTAACCATTTTCAAAATCATATCAGAAAATGACTTCTATTGCGTATCCTCGTTTCTTAACCGTTCATGTTCTTATAAACCAGAAAATGCTTCACTTTCTTTTCCCATGATGTGAGAGAGTACGAAGAAAACCAAATGGTTCCATTTTCTTCTCGACCTGGGATTTATATATATCATCCTAGACATAACAGATTACTAGGCGTGTTTTGACATGCATGGATTAATGTAATAAATGTCATGTCAATAAATAATGAATAAATAAATATTAAAATATATATATATATATATATTCAAAAATTATTCTTATCATTTTTTTTCCTAGTCGCATATCCATCAGAATGTACATAACAATGGCAAGTGGTCGATTAATTAGTATTTAAAGAACTGGTGGGGTTTAGTGAAATGATTGTTTTTTAATATATTTGTAAATGAAAAATACTTTAAAATATAATTACAACTATATTTTTAAATATTTTTACTGAAAATATAATTAAAGTTATTTTTTAAAATATTTTTTACTTGAAAATACATAAATAATTATAACACAAATGGTCAATGTTTACCCCTTTTTCTTAAAGGAAAAATGAAAAAGAGATCAATGATTTTTTTGGAGGTTGAGAGAAACTCAAATGATATTGCTGTCATCTTTTGCTCCTTCTTTTTTATTAATTTCTTATTGTCAAAAGCCACAATTATGGTTATATAAATATAAAGTAAACACAGGATTTAATTAAGGTGGGAACCTGAAGGAAACTGCAATGAAAGGGATCGCATTACGGTATATTCAATCATTAACTTTAAGTCAAATCTTGTTCTAGTTAAATTTAATTTTTTATGTTTTTTTATTATTTTAATATATTAATATCAAAAATAATTTGTAAAAAATAAAAAATATATTATTTTAATATATTTTTAAATAAAAATAATAACTGCTAGGATCGGCAAACTAGCATTATTGTAAGATTCATAATTTACCAACTCCTTTATATTGTCATCAAATCTTAAAATAAAAATAAAAAATTACGAGGAGAAACTTTCGCTTCCTAATGCAAAATTATATTATTCTATATTCAAGCATGAGTTCTACTACTATAAAGTGTCTAGATTATTTATTAACAAGGTAATTTTTTTTTATTATTTAGCTATCTTTACACCTTTTAAAGGATAATATTAATCTCGTTTGAGGTTCGTGGTTGTTTTTTCAATAAATACGATCTTTAAAAATCAAATTTATATTCTTATTTTTACATGGATATAATATTACTTTAAACGCTGAAAAACACTTTATTAGTTACATTAATAAAGTGACATGTGACCATCCAGATTATTTGAACAGCCCTTAAGAAAATGGCTGCGTTTTCTTGCTTACAGTTAAGTTCTCTTTTATTTTTTAAATTTGCTTTGGGCCATGAAACACAACTTTGAGGGATTTCTTGTCATATTTTACATCCTTCAGAAGCCTAGCTGTTTATAAATATAAAAAAAGGGCTCTTAGAAAACTACAAGGTTATCATAAAAGATATATGGGGTGTGTTTGGTCGGCCAGTTTAACCTGTTTTTTTGTTAAAATTTAAAAAAAATTAAAAAATTAATTTTTTTAATGTTTTTGAGTTGTTTTAATTCATTGATATCAAAATTAATTTTTTAAGAATTAAAAAATATATATTATTTTAATGTATTTTTAAACAAAAAAATTTAAAAAACAATTATTATTACATTTCCAGAAAATAAACTACTGGTTTTCAAGTGGAACATTGCTGAATCTAAAAGAGCTAAAATATAATTAATCATAAAAATAACGTAAATAAATTAATGAATCTCTTTGCCTCACAAGGTATATAATTAGCAATGCGAAATTAGAAGAGAGGTGTATGTGTATGTGTTACTATTTTATTATTACATGATGCAGTGCAACTTGTTGGTCAATGACATAATTTTATTTCCCGTTGAATTTTTAGTATCGGGATAAAATTTATGATATGTTTAAAAATACGAATCTGTATTTTAAAAAAAAAAATAAAAATAATTTTTTATATTTTCAAATCATTTTATCGTAATGATATTAAAAATAATTTTTAAAAAAATAAAAAAAATATATTTTAATATATTTCTTAGTAAAAAATACTTTAAATTATAATTATTATCATACTTTTCAAATATATGTAATATAATCATCTCCACAATCGATTAAAAGTGCAATGATTTTCTCTTTCCTTCTTTTTTAAGTTAACTATATTTTACAGATTCTTATTCCTTTATACTATTAACACTTTATTTTCATTCTTTTAGTATGTTTTCTTCCTTCTTCTTTCTTTCTTCTTGAGTTTGGGTGAAGGTTGTCAATTCTGTTTTGATGGGTATTTTGTTTTTTTAATTAGAATAAAATATTTCAGTTTTAGAGTGTTTCGGCGTGCCGTTTCGGAGTTATATTATATATATATATATATATATATATATATTGAACAAACATAATTCAAATTCAAGATAAATTAATTAGAAATTATGCAATACAAACACAATGCCAAACAAATATAATTTTAAAATTTAAAATATTTCTAAATAGTTGAGATTAAATAGATCTTTAACTTAAAGCAATTCAATTTAAACAAAATATCAAAATATTATGAAAGTAAAATATTTTAACACAAATATTTTAAATATAAAGTTAGGTTAATATTATCAAGGTTAATGGAATCTAAAGCATCCTTTGTTTTGCTCAAATTCCTACAAAGTATAAACATGAAAAAAACAACATGAATATAAACCATATATATTAGTGATAAATCTAATTTTAAAAAATTAATATCATTGTTAATGAAAATAGTAATAATAATTTTCAATATTATTATTAATATCATTGTTATTGAAAATTGTAATGAAAAAAACTTTTTATAATTGGGTGGTTTAATTAATTAAATTGAACAAGGTTCAATTTGATTTAATGACTTTTCAAGAGCGGAACGGAACATGTGGAATGAAACAGGAACGTTCCGGGTGGAATTTAGCCGAAAAATCCGGAACGGACCGAGATTTAAAATGAGATGAAATTTATTCCGTTTTTTAAATTCATATAGAACGTTTCAGCTATTCCAGATAAAACGAAACGGAATTGATAATCTTGATTTGGATAGATTTAACACTTTCAAGCACTTCATGAATCACGGACAGGATGATCCATGTCCTGTATATGATAATGAAAATAAAGTTCCTGGTCCACTACTGCCCATGTCTCGCCAGAAAATATAGAAATAAGAAGAGAAGGGAATTTAAAATTGTGTTTCTTCGTGCTATAAAAATATATTTAAATTGAAAAGATATTAAATTAATAATGTTTTAGTGTTTTTTTATAGTTTTAATATGTTGGTGTTAAAAATAAAAAAAAATCTAATAAAATTATTCTAATATATTTTTAAATAAAAAATATTTTAAAAAGATATCAAAAAAGAAAACAAAAGAGACCAAACTCCCCGTCCACTTGAAAGCAAGTTTTTCATACATTTTTTTTTTCTTTTTTGGGATAAAATAAATGGACTGGAGTTGCATTCAAATGATTTTGTCTAGCACAGACTTTATTCCTGCTCATAATTGAGATTTGTGAGGCGAAGACAAAACCATCTGTCCATAAAGGCAGAGCATTCATTTTCAATCCCAGCCATTGACTAAGTGGTAGGCCCGTATAGCTTTCCATGGGTCACTTCCACAGAATCCACACCAACTACATAATGGCAATTTTGTTCTGGGTTGTCCTTGCAATTATTTTATGCATGCACTAGCATATTATCTTGCTTCTCTTTGGATTAATAATGTGGAAGAGCGAGCTCTAACAGGGGGAAAAAACACAAGCTAATTCTCATTAGGCTGTTGGAATTAAAGGAGCAACATATACCTCCTATGCATGATGCCAGGCCCATGATTAAGTATCATGGCAGGATATTGGGTCCTTGCAAGGCAAAACTATGTTTTTTTTTTTTTTTTGTGTATGATATTGCACTGGGACGGAGCTGCATGAGTGCCTAATTCCCTTGTGCCCAGTTAGTAATTTAGTGCCTAATATCTATTGAAAATTAGTAATTTGTGTCCAAATTAGATCCAGAAGTTATTGTTTTGGGAATTTCTTTATTCTACTTGTTGCTTTCGAAGTTATGATGTTTTTTTTTAATAATTGAGATTTTTTTAACGTTTATAGTTCATCAAATCACAAGTTTTTTCATAGTTTAGCAAGATCGTAAAACTTATCACATGAATCGTCAAATCTACTATAAATTAGGGGTGAGCAAAAAAACCGAGAAACCAAGTTAACCGAATAAACCGAGGAAAAAAAACCAATTAAACCGATTTGTTTTTCAAAAAAATTTCGGTTCGGTTTCGGTTTTCGAAACCCGAAACCGGCAAAACAACAACCGAACCGAACCGGTTCGATTTAAGAGGTACTATAAATAGGAAAAAAAACACGTTCTAATTTCTAAAACCTAATTAACCCTAAACACTCCGCGACTTCATCTCCTTGCAGCCGCTCCCTCAATCCTTACAGCCGCACCTCACACAATTCACATTTTCACCCACTTTGTAACAAAATCAAGTTAATCCACCTTCGATTCTTCATCAATATCCCTCTCTGGCTCTCCAACACCATCTTCATCTGCAAAACTAACAACCTAGTCAGTCAGCCACATCCCTTTCCCACACGACCACGAGTCACATGATACATACCCCATTGGCACACCGAACCTCTAGAGTTCAAATCTAGCAAACCAGTCCCTTCTTCTTTCACACCCGAACTCGAATAGTGTCCCAACTCACACCATGTATGATTTTTTTCTGTCAATCTCTGTTTTTTTAACATATGCGAGTTTGAGCATTTTGTGTATTTTGGTTGATTTTTTTTTTTTGCATTAATAAATATGTTATTATGTGTAGTGTGTATTCTGTGATTTAGCGCAGGGATGATTTGTTTTTTTTTTGTGCATTCTGTCTCCAGAGTCCAAATCTAGCAAACCAGTCCCTCCTTCTTTCACACCCGAACTCGAATCGTGTCCCAACTCACACCAGGTATGATTTCTTTTTTCTGTCAATCTCTGTTTTTTTTTTTTTTACATATGCTTTGTGATTCTGTGTATTTGTTGGTATATCATTACAAAAAAATCAGAGTTTGAGTATTCTGTGTATTTTGGTTAATTTTTTTTCTACATTAATAAATCTATTATTCTGTGTAGTGTGTGTATTCTGTGATTAGCATAGGGATAATTTTTTGTGTGCATTCAGTGTATTCTGTATGATTCTGTAACTTTTGTTTTTGTGTGTTCTGTGTAATGTGTATTATGTGTAAAGCCCCTCATTGCCATTCACTCTGTATTTCTATGTAATACTGTAATGTGTTTTGTGTAATGTGATTAAGTGTCCTATATTTAGTCATTAATTTTATTAATTCTGTCACTAATTACGTGAATAATTCTGATTAACATAATTGATATTTAAAATTTTGTCACTAGTTGTTGATTTTTTCTGGACTATTTATAAAAAGTTGAAACAACACCTCAAAGACAGAAAGGAAGAAAGAAATTTGTTGAAATCTAATAAAGGAAAATTTGATGGTGTGAATTTGAGACTTAGGCTTGGCAGTTGGCAGTGAACTTATTGTTATAAAAATCTGTTGCTATTTCCTGAAATGACTAAGAATCTGTTGCTTTTATAATATAGTATGTAAATCTGTTCCTATTGCATCTCGAAATAGATTGTTAATCAGAATTTCAAGGACAATTTGATGGTGTGAAATGTGTATTTGAGACTTAGGCTTGGCAGATGGTAGTGAACTTAGGATTGACAGTGAACTTAGGCAATGAACTTAGCCTTGGCAGATGTTTTGGCTGATATTACTTTCTATTTTGTTTTTTGTTTTTGCCTGACATTTAAGTTTCTATTAGTTTGATAGTTTTTTTGAATTTTAGTACATTTAAGTTTATTATAAATTATGGGTTTTTAACATGTTTTCATTATGTAATAACAGATGGAAACTACTCAAATTCAAAATGCTTCATCCACAGGCATTACACCAACATCAACCATTTCTCCAACTTCAAAAACTATTGCAGAATCAACCAATGCAGGATCCACCACAGATACAAAAGGTAAACAACCTCAAGTCCTTACATCTAGGAAAAAAAATGCTGAAGATAGAAAAAAGTCACAAATTTGGGATCACTTTACAAAACTTGATGTTGATCCTAAAGCCCCTAGAGCTGAATGTAATTATTGTGGAAAACATTATGAATGTCATACTATTGTTAATGACACAAGTAATATGTGGAGTCATTTAAAAGTGTGCAAGAAGTTTCCTTTTGTGGTTGATAAGAAACAGAAGGTTTTGGTATTAGAACCTAAGATAGAGAATGGAGAATTGGGAGAACAAAATGTGGGAAGTCTTAAGGCAATAGGTTATAATTATGATGAATGTAGACAAACACTAGCAAAGATGGTTATAATTGATGAGTTGCCTTTTAATTTTGTGGAGGGTCGGGGATTTAAATTGTTTGCTAGGACTATGCAACCTAGATTTGACATTCCTTCTCGTTTTACAATTATGAGAGATTGTTTGAAACTTTATGTTGAAGAGAAGGATAGATTGAGGACAGCTCTTAGGGGTCAACGATTGTGCTTGACAACAGATACATGGACATCAATCCAAAATATTAACTATATGTGTTTAACAGCTCATTGGATTGATAATGACTGGAATTTGCATAAAAGAATTCTTAATTTTTGTCAAGTTTCCAATCATATGGGTGAGACAATTGGCCAAGTTATTGAGAATTGTTTGTTGGAGTGGGGGATTGATAAACTGTTGACTATTACATTAGACAATGCAAGCTCTAATAATGTGACCATTTCATATTTAAAGAATGTGATGAAAGATTGGCCAACTAATATATTGTCAAATGAGCACTTGCATGTTAGATGTTGTGCACACATTGTAAACCTCATTGTGTGTGATGGCTTGAAAGAGATTAATGATTCAGTTGTTAAGATTTGAAATGCCATTAGGTTTGTGAGATCTTCACCGTCGAGGCATCTTGCATTTAAGAAGTGTGCTGAAAAGTTGCATATAGAGTGTAAGAAATCATTGTGTTTAGATGTTGCAACTCGATGGAATTCAACTTATCTTATGCTAGAAGCTGCTGAAAAGTTTGAAAAGGTGTTTGTGAGGTTAGGTGAAAAAGAACTTAGGTATATGAGTTACTTTTTGGAGGTTGATTCAAAGGGGAATAAAAAAAACATAGGGCCACCTGGTTTGGAGGATTGGGAAAATGCAAGAACTTTGGTTAAGTTCTTAAAGATCTTTTATATGGTTACATTGAGATTTTCTGGCTCATTGCATGTCACATCAAATTCTTTCTTCAATGAATTGATTTACATGCATACAAACTTGTTGCAATTGTGTAAAAATAAAGATAGTATTTTAAGTGGAATGGCGATGAATATGATGTTAAAGTTTGAGAAGTATTGGGGCTGTGAAGTAAATCAGAATTTTTTGTTATATGTGGCTAATGTCTTAGATCCACGTTTGAAGTTGAAATATGTGAAATTTTGTTTTGGTGATTTGTATGATTATGACAAAGCACAATTGCTAACAAATAAGGTGAAAGATACTTTGGTGAGCTTGTATGAGTTTTATTTGAAAATTAATGAAGTTGTGGATAATAAAAGGCATAAACAGGATGTTAGTGCTATTGATGATGTGGAGGTAGATGTTAACGCTTTGGCTCGATTCAAAAGACATTTGCAAGAGGTGGATAGTGTGGAAAATAAAAATGAGGTTGAGAGGTATTTGATTGATGGTTGTGAGGATCCTAATGATGATAAGTTAGATATTTTGGGTTGGTGGAAAAGTAATGCTTTGAAATATAAGACACTTTCAAAGGTTGCACAACATGTTCTGGCTATTCCTATATCCACAGTGGCTTCTGAATCAGCATTTAGTACAGGTGGTCGTGTACTTGATCAATTTCGAAGTTCTCTATCTCCGACAACTGTTCAAGCACTCATTTGTTGTCAAAATTGGTTGCATCATGTATCAATTCCAACTGATAGTAGAAGCTTGATAAATGATCTTGAAACCTACGAAAACCTCGAGTTAGGTAATTTTTTTTCGAAACTTGCACCTTTTATTTTGTAATTTATTAATTAAATTGTTTGCAATCATCTAACATGTCTAATTTTTTATTTTGTAGAATTTGGTGGAAAGTTACATTTAGTAACGGATGATAATTAGTTCAAAAGTTATTTTGATGGTAAATTACTACTTTTTATTTTTACATATTCTAATTTATTTTATCATGTTATAATTTTAGATCTTAATTGATTTTTAGGTTTTGATGTCAATGGTATTACGGAATCAAAGTGCAATATTTTTGTCATCTTGATGTGCATTTTGATTGGGATGATGCGCACAATGAAGATTTATATTTTTTGCATGAAGTGTTTTTTTTTATGGCAATGTTATTTGTTATTTTTTTAAGCTCTTTTGAAGGCAATGCTTTGTAATTTTAATTTTAATTTGGTGTGTGTTATTTAAACTTTGATGTATGAGAAGTCCAAAACACAAATATTAGAAAGACTTGCAACATATTAAACACAATATTAGCACTAATAATTTAATATGAATGAATATTTAGTGACAAAAAATATTAAATATATTATAGAATTTTGTAACAAAATTAGATAATATTTACATCAATTACAAGCCCATTAGAAAACCCATTAGGAAGCCCAAAAAAGCCTAAAAAGGCTAAAAAAACTCAAAAAAACAATAATACAGGTTTTCCGGTTTTGCTGTAAAAAAACCGAACCGAACCGAAACCGGTCGGTTTGAACCGGTTCCGGTTCGGTTCCGGTTTGAATTTTCCAGTTTTCTAAAATTTGATTTTGATTAGTTTTTTAGATAAAAACCGAACCAAACCGGATTTGCTCACCCCTACTATAAATGGTCAGGCTCGATTCTAGTGGTAAAATACTGAGCTGATAAATACTTGATGCAGTCTCACGCTATAGAACTCTTGCAATGGTTGCAACCAGGCTGGCCGCACGTTGCTTCAACATTGTAATAATTTGTTGGCCCTTTATAGCCACAAAGCCATGAATGGATGGATCATCAAAACCTACGCATTTAGGCGTGGGAATTATTTAAAGTGTAAAAGCACACCCAACTCAAATCCACAGAACAGAACAATAATTAAAAGCAGCCTCTAATTTCAACTCAAACTGACATCAGAATTACCGTATTTTTTATGCTTGACGAAGAGATTGTATCTGATCTTGTATATGTCTACACAGACAATCGTTGCATCTTCAAAGATTGTTCTCATTTCGTTGCAGATTTCGCGAGGTCCTTTATTAAAGGCTTTCACAACATCATTATGCACGCAAAGGCATCCAATTTGATCAAGTTCACTGTTTTCATGATGTAATGCTAGTTGTCTGGGCATCCAGAACTTTCTGCCACCATATAAATATATGCTCTGCATTCCCAGCAAATTAGATTAGAGAGAGGTATATATATCTTGTCCGACAGAGAACTTGAATAGCTATTTTAATTTCTGCAAGAAGAGAAGGTATCTTTTCAAGAACAGCTGCATACGTTAGGTTTGACGCATACAGGGCGACTAACAGATCGTTCTGGTCAATATCAATCAAGTAAAGCGCATTAGAAACCGCTCGCCATCAATGTAATTTCCTGAACCTGTGTTGTGTTTTCACTGAGATTTACATCATCTTCATTAGTCTACACCGTGCTTACCCATTGGAGTGATTCTTGAAACGCGTCACAAGTGAACGTTCATCTAGTGCAAAAGGGACGGAGTACTGGGGGAGAGTAAGCCCCCACTTATTGCAAAATCTACTCCACTCAACGGATCCAAATAACTCGAGTTCAAGTGTTCTCCTACCTGATTACACAATCAAACTAATCCTGCGAGTCTCTTAATCTAAGGAATAGATAAATTAAGATAGCAAAGAAGACGGAAAATGGAAACTATAGGTAATATACAAAACTTCTCCAGGTTTACATGATTAATTATGCGAATAAGACCGATGAAGTGTCAACCAAATCTCCTCCCCAACTTCAAAATATTTTTTTTCTGATAGAAAGTTAAGAAAAAAAAATAAGGCAGGACCATAACGTGATCCATGTCTAAATAGGAAGGCATACAATCGTTTGTTTAATTGCTACAACTAAGTTGATGTCTGAGATAGTATGAAAATGTTTTTTAATTTGAAATATCTTAAAATAATATTTTTAAAATAATTATTTTTGATATTAACGTATCAAAACAATTCAAAAATATAAATAAAAATTTAATTTTAAGCAAAAAAATTCAATTTTTTCCCAACTCCCGTTTGGAACGCAATACCAAATGAGGGATAAATCAACATGGTTAGTCATAAAATAATATTTTAGATGGGCTTGTCACTATTAGACTCCAAGCAGAGAAAATGCCTAATCGGTGAAGATATACTAAAATCCAAGATATATAAATAAAATGTTATTTAGTATTTGGAATAGTGGTTAATCAATATATTCATGTGTTTGGACTTATTTTTCTTAATCTAAAAAATTCTAGGTTTACAATAGAAGTTTTAAGTGCCTGCAAAAACAGTTTCAATTGGAGGATCTTAAAGATCTCTAATAATAAAGTCAGTATCTTTATTGGAATTGTATTAAATAACTTAAAAGAACTTTAAATTTCAAGAACAAAGATGTTTGTTCTTGAGTTTTAAATTTGTTAATTTTCTGAAATCCAACTATTTTTATCTTAAAAGATAAGAAGTTGAGAATTCTTTACCTAGATGGTTCAGGGGATATTTATACCCGCTAAATCTTGTCGTTTTCATAAAAAAAACAGAAAGTCATCTATTTTTTACAATATTATTGAGAAGCAAATATCTATTACATGTTATTAATAAGATAGTAAGTATAGTAGGTCTTTTAAGAGACTTTATATACACCTATAAGTATAAGAAAATCATTATTTTAATGTAAACAATTATTCTAGATGTAGAGACATTATTATTTACTATGTCCTTAACACTTGTGTAATAGTGAATAGTTTACGATTAGGCATAAAGCCTTAGAATTTGATAATCTTTAAGTTTTTTAGATTTAACATATTTGTTAGACTCATTTTACTTTAAATTTAATTAATTATTAAGTCCAAATATTCTGAGTGTAATATATTTACCATACCCATGTTTATTTGATTGCTACAACTAAGTTAACACCGTTAGTCATAAAATAATATTTCAGATAAGCTTGCGACTCCAGTGAATTATTGCAGAGAAAACAGATGCCTAATCGCGTGTCTATTTCTTTGGAATTTCTTTTTCCTGAGTAACGACAATCCCCATACGCAAGTGAAAGTTCAGAGAAGATCGGCATTTCTTGGTCAGGATATATATTCAACCCATAAAAAGATTGGTGACAGGGATATTGTACTCACATAAAAAGTCAATCACAAGCCGCCCGACACCTAGCCGTCCAGTGCTTCTGTGGAAAATGAAATGCCATGGGGAAGGCCAGTGCCTGCTAGCAGTCTAGCACTCCTCCAGTACTGCCAGAATTCGAATCACCAAAATTAATAAGAAGGGGTCTCATCTCTCTAGAATTTGAGATTGCGAACACATTAATGAAGATGCATATCCGTACAGCCACTACGGAGTAAATAGAGAATCATCCCACAGAACCCATTCCCTATAGCGCAGCAATTTCTTATACACTCACAAGAGATTGGATACAAGCTTTGGGTTTTAAAGAGGCAGAGAATTCTCGTTCACAGTAGTATTTCTTAGGGAAGAATTGTTCCTAATCTAGCATGGAAAGACTTCCACCAAAATATTCAATCAAATTGCTGGCGTTGATTTTCTGTCTACTTGGCATAATCCAGTTGCGAGTGAAAACCACCTTCTTTTTCTGTTACGTAAACCACATTCTCTTAATACACTCGCTCCATTTGCAAGATGACCGAAGGAGTTTTCTTGTAGATGCTATGGAGAACCATGTGCCGCAGGAATGTGAAAACTGCTGATCTCATTCACTGAATCACACGTCAACTAGCAATATATATATAGTAGATAAAATTTCAACTAGCTAGGTTTGCTTGTAAAGTTCCTGCAAGTATTAAATTTCCAAGGATATTTAAATTAGCAATTTCAACCAAGCTGCAAACTCGCTAGGTATTACAGAAATAATTGAATTAATCTGAGGTGTAGAGTAATCAGAAGATAGTATTTTGGAGGCGATGATTGCAGTGGCAGCTTCTGTATAATGAACTCGATCCATCCCATTGTAACCAAATCGGCTGCATATGTAATATTAGGATTCTAGTTGTACGGTGAACCGCTTGAAAATATTAAAAAATAATATAAATTATATTTTAAAAACTCATCTACTCACTTAAATATTTTTTTTCCCTATGAAGCAGGCGCTGAGCATCACCAATGGCATTTGCCAAAGCCCAAAAGTCGAAAGGTTACTACAAGCGTTTTCAAGTGAAATTAAAGAGAAGACGAGAGGGCAAGACGGACTTCGGGGCGAGGATACGTCATATTAATCAGGAAAAAAACAAATACAACACTCCAAAATACCGTTTTGTCTTATCAACCAGCCGCTCTCGTAGCTCAGTGGCTTGTGTAATTCACATGCCACACATCAAGGGTTCAAAGGCTGGATGATGATGATGATGAGGGCTATATATGCTAATTAATTATTGATCAACGCAGGTATTCTAAAATACTTTTTATTATTATTATTTTCTAACCCACCATAGCTGACTTTCAATGAATTCTCAAAACCTGTTAATCAGACTGTCAGCTTGAGGTCACAAGCACATGCGCTCAACACACATTTACTAAACGAAAGATCTATTCTCTTCAACAATGAAACTAACGCAAATATCTTGAATTTGCTTGATAAATTGTGTGGATCTTGAATTATGTAGTAGCATTATTCGCGATGAGGTCATACTTGATGGAATACA
>Ga0325403_1004322_pt1 | contig 13192 bp, 7 predicted proteins | sample PopdelMetagenome_19_FD_205665 | JGI IMG/M metagenome (GOLD analysis project Ga0325403, IMG submission 205665) | Populus deltoides microbial communities from Bellville, Georgia, United States - Xylem-PdKOR-R4 | ecosystem: Host-associated > Plants > Phyllosphere > Stem > Wood/Secondary xylem...
TGACTGTTTTCTTTTAATTCTCCATTTAATTTTTTTATGGATTTTACATATTCCAATCCTATATATAAACAACTGCACTATCTTAAGAATATAAAGATTTCTGTACTTTATTATTAAGCTAGAGATTAGCCGGGGATTTGTGTACCGTGTTGGCATGATTTGTGGAGGGAAGTGATCCTTGAGGAGCTGGACGTTGGCTGGAGTGGTTCTTGCCTATTATGCCTCCGTAAGATGGTGCCTCCATCAGAGTTAAGAATCTTTGACCGAAGATATTTAAAGCGAGCTTTGGACTATGGTTTTGTGAGGACGTCCGTAAGCTTATTGGATGTGGAGACATGTGCGTCTCGGAAAGAGCCATTAAACTCCTTTTCCCAAACAAAATGGAAATCAAGATCTAGATGTTTCATTCTTGAATGAAAAATAGGAATTACGCATAGGTAAGTATCACCGATGATATCACAAAGTGAACGTGGTGGCTATAAAGGGGGAAGATGTAACTATTGGAGGAGATTGGTTAGCCATGTGATTTCAACGGCGGCCGAGACAACAAAGTGATACTCTGCTTCTATAGAAGAACGAGTAAAAAAACATAAGCATATATGCATGGAGGTGAAATCATCGTGATTGCCTGCCCACTTAGCATCAGAGTAAGTCAGCAATGTCAAGGGCTGTGAACGACAAAGAAGCAGAACATGGTTAAGTGTGTACTAAGGTGTCGAATAAGATGTTTCGCTGCAGTCCAGCGAGTTTGATTTGGAGATTACATGTATTGAGTTGATCTTCACGGCATGTGCAACATCTAGTCGTGAGAGACAGATATTGCATTCTACCAATCAAACTACATTACTGAGAGGCATCAACCTGTTGAGAGCATCGATGAGAGTGAGTCAAGTAGAGCAACTTAGAGGTGTTACTGATTCCTTGATTCCCTTCATATTAAAACGAACCAGGATATCACGAATGTATTGCTGTTGAGAGATAAACATGCTTCAGGTGTGGAAATCACCTCAACACCAAGGAAATAGTGAAGGTGACTGAGGTTTTCGATGAATCAATGGAAGAGTGCTGCAATACATGATGAATGAATATAGGAGAGTTGCCTCTAAGTAATAAGTCATCCACATCAATAAGAATAAATCAGAACAGTCTTGTTAGTGTAGATGAATAATGAATAATCAAATTGAGAGCTTTGTCCTTTGTTTGAATTGTGTCAGTTGCTTCATTTAATTGCTCATGAATTTGAATTTCGTTTCTTTGATGTACCTGTGTGTTTGTCAAATAAGAAATTGATGCTAGTATGTCTGATGTTGACTGTGGGAAGCTTGACAACACAGTGAAGGAATCAAGAAAGGAAAGAAAAAGAAGATGGTGGTTGAAGCTCGACTATTACCATCTATGAACCAAGATGAGGTGGAGGCAGATTCGCAACATTTCGAACCATAAAAGCTTCTCTCCAGGTTGAAATCCCAGGATGTTAGCTGGGCATTCCCTAGAGTCTACGCAAGCAATCACCAGGCTGATAGAAACAATTTTGTATAACACCTTGGTGATTGAGCTTCAGAAAGAGTTTTGAAATGCTCCACTTCTCCCCTGTTCAACAGCGCTGGATGACAGAAGGATGAAGAAGCAAACGGACTTTCTCAAAGCCATAATATTTCTCTTTTGCTTGCTATCTGATACTAACAAGTATCTGTGCTTCTTGAAAATCAGAAACCTCTGCTTCGTTAATTTGATCAAAGAAGTCCGCCCCGCCATCTGTTTTGGACATTCAGTACTTCAAAGCTTGTGAGGTCTTGAGCAAGTCCTGTAGAAATGCTCGAAGCATTTAATCTCAGAGCTGAGTTCTCCCAGAAGATGAAGACAAGTGATCATTGAAATAGTGAAGTACGCGCGTCACATGTTACACTCCCAGTTTTATCCTAGGAACTTGGAAGCATCACTAACTTTAGCATCACCAGCAAAAGTTACACTTGCTTGATCTGCTATCTGTAAACTGAAAGTGTCTTTACTCTCAAGTAGTAGATATTTTTTGAAAATTTCATAAAATTACTCTGGCCATGAATACCGTCAACATTGCATTATTGTTTCATAAAAAATTCCATTTCAGAGCAGAAAAATGGGAATCTATGACCTTGCGTGATCATAACCTCCGAGAATCATTGACGTCAACAGCCAGGGGGGGTTAATCCTACCGTTTGGTGGGGTAGAAGAGAATCAAAAATGGAAAAAGAATTGTTTCGATATGTGATAGTGTGAAGCAGGACAAGAGGGTTTCAACCCTGGTTAAAGTTAACAAGTGAAACATGTAACAAAATAATTAGGATTCTGTACTGGCATTGGTAGAAAGCTGACAAGTTTTTTTTTTCCCTTTTTGGGTAAATGAAAACTGACAACGCAAATAATTGAAGTAAAAAAAATAGAAAAGTCTTATTTACTAACCCCCCTGTGAAACTACAGAAGCTTGGTTTCTTTGCTAACAAGTTAATTAACAGGCCTGGTCATTGTTATTTTCCTTAACAGGAACAATTTCGTTCGAATTTCAGCAAATTTCCTGGTACACGCTGATAGGTATAGGTAAAACCAATATAGTAAACCCTTAATTAAGCAGTGGATAATCAAAACATTAAATCAATAATAGATAAAAAAAATAAAAAATCCTTGGTTTCTATCAATTACAATCCTGGATTATAAGTGCACGCATGAACTAACTTGAGTAAAGGTGATTACCGCAACACAGTATCATCAACTCTCCCCAGTTTTCCCTGATGAAGGAGAAGTCAGAGAACAAGAAAGCTAGTATCCTTGGTCATCAAAGATTAGCATATAAACAATCAGAATATAAGTAGAGGCTGAGAGAAAAGAGCTTGCTGTTTTCAAACTAGGCCAATTCCCGTGAAAGCCCGTGAATGAATTGATGATGACTGGAAAGGGTGAGCTGAAAGTGTTCCCCTTCGACTGAAAAAGGCCTTAAAGCAGCCATTGTTGCAATAATGGAACGAGTTTTTTAGCCTGTAATTTGAGAGCAGACGACTTTCAAAGATTAGACATTTGGAAATCAGCATAGTAGTTTGGAAAATGCTACATGACTATGAATCTGTGCTCACGGATTCGCCAGACCATCTCGCTTCCCGCCCTTGTCCCAGGCAAGTCTCGACTTGCATGCTTATTATTTTTGTCTCTTAGACTTCGCTTGTCGACATTGGATTTTGATTCATGAATAAATAAATTATTTAGAGGTAAGGAAGGCACACAAGGCATTAAAAAAAAAGCCTAAAGGGGAAGGCAATTTCACCATAACTATAGACACTTTTTTCTATTCACCACATTAGTTAAATGACAATTTTGTTCATTCCAAAAAAATTCATTTGTTTTAAGAGTATTTTTGTTTTTTAATATGGCGCATTGATCATTAAAATTTTGTTAGGATATAATTATATTTTACATGTTTTTATATAGTAAAATAACTTAATCATCTCCAAAATAAAAAATTTATAAACATGTTAGGGAGGGATAAATAAGTCTTTTTGTTTCTTAATACACACTAAATTGACAAGTATATCCTTGGCACCAAAAAACTTTAACCATAGGGTCATGGGCTTTAGATCTTTTTATGTTTGTTTTTTTGGTAATTATAGGGGTAATCAAGAGCATAAATATCCTTTTGTATTAATTAATTATTATTTAATTTTCAAAATTTGTTGGTATGTGTTTTGTAATCATCAGTGTATGAGAGGAGCCCGTGCAATTTAGGTGACGTATGCAGCGCCTCCTAGTGACAAATGCTATTTTGCAATGTTGTTGGATGCGCCGCGGTATTCTCTTCCTCCTAGTGTAATACATGTCTATGACTATTGGGCGGTTTCTCGTAGGCCGACCTTTTTTTCTTCTTCTTCTTTTTCTCCTAACCAAAAAATAAAGGTTGGTTCTTTTTGTTCTTGATATTTCAACTTTAGTCTTTATTCTTTTGATATTTAGCTTTTATCATTGACTTTTTTGTTAAAGTTTTATTTATTTTCAATTTAATTCTCAATTCTAATTTGACATATATAATGTTTTTCAATATGGTCATTCTTTTTTTAATTTTTTTTTTGGCCACTTTGTCAAAGTTTTAGTGGTTTTTGATTTTATCCTTTAATTCAAGTTTGTAGTGTTTTTTTTTCTAATTAAGTTCCTTTTAATATTTATTTTTTTTCATTATGTAAATAGTTTTTCAATTAACCAATCAATCAAAAAATTATTCTTGCCCTCAAATTTGTTTTTAATTTTTATTTTTACCCTCATTTTTTTCATTGCAATTTTTTTATTTGAGATCCTTTAATATAATTGATTTTTTTTCTCAATTTTTTTTTCAGCATTTAATTTGTTGAGGATTGAACTTCTCAGTTTTTTCATCCATGGTGCTTCCGGTCTAATCACATGTCTCAAGTCATGGTCGAGTAAGTTGACCCGATTAACCCAAGTCAACTATTTTTTTATAAAAATATAAAAAAATATTATTTTGAATAAAAAAAATAGAAAAAAAAATGTCAACGGGTTTTAACTGGTTTTCCCAGAGATAACTAGGTTACAGGTTAACCCTGTTTTTTTATCGGAATATATCAGGTCAATTCTTCTTTGTCTTTATGGAGACTTAACCTGACCTAAGCCCCAAATCACCTAGGTCACGGGTCAAACCACAAGGACGGGTTTTAAAAAAGTGATTTTTCATATTATTTCAATCTCATTATCTGGGTCATGGATTTTGCAGGTTAACCTGAGTTCGCTCACCTTTTATTAACTAAATTACATGTTTATCATGCAACCCCAAGTTTGCTCGAGCATGTTTTTGTCTCTTTTTTATCCAATTACATACTTCTAGAGGTTTTTTCCTAAGTTATCGTGGTCATTTAAAAAAAATTATTTATTTATTATCGTTGCCAATTTTGTTATCGTCTTGTTAAAATAAAATTGACTTATTTAACCCGATTGAGACTATAATCCATGTCATTTTATTTTTTTTCTTTAAAATGTGCAGATGAAACCTAAACATCGTTTTTATGCCAAAAAAAACCCGCAGCCATAGGTAGTTTTTATCCAAATTAAATTGTTATTTAGCTATCCAACTTTAATGGTATATTGAAAAGCAAGCTAGGTTCCCTTTAAATGGGCTACAGAAAAGGCCTGAAAATTACTAAGAAGGATCGGATCTATAAATTTATGTGCATCCATATCCATTATTTATTAAGAAAACTAAATAAGATCAATATTTTACTATAAAGATACTCGTATTTCAGGATTTGCATAGTAAAATGATTGTTTTATCTTTCATAATAAAACTCATAAAACTTTCTTCAAAGGAAAAAATGATCTTTTTTACGAGACTTATTTGTCATCACTAAATTGAATGAGAGTAGAATGGTCTTTTAACATTTTATTTGTACAATGTAAAGTATAAAATACCCTTAAAAGTATAATTTGATTAATTGTTGAATAGGGGCTTTTTCATATTTTTCTCATTAAAAAAATATTAGAATGACTAAATTACTCTTAGAAGCAAAAAAGAACTATAACTTACATCAATAGGCTTTTTGGTCTTTTCATCCTAATTTTTTTGCTATTTGAAGTGGGGTAAGGGCAATCTAGTCTTTTAATAAAAAAATAAATGATAAATTATTGACATGTATAGCGCACACGCTAGTGAGTGGGAAGAGCCTGCACCCTTCAAGCGACATATGCAAGCTCCTCTAACATCAAAACACCATCTTCTGCAGAGGCGTTGGGAGAGGTGAATCAAGATCTTCATAATGGCAGAGTGCATGTTAGCAGCGTGACTCCGATAGACTTTTTGCTTCTCTCCCCTTTTTTTTTTTTTTGTTGGCAAAATACAAAAGTGTCTTTTCATTTGATTTTTATATCCAATTTTGTTTTCATTCTTTTGTTTGGTATTTGTTTTTTTTTTCTTTTATCTTTTTTTGATTAATTTTTTTCTTCAATTTAATCCCTCATCATTTAGTTTCATTTTAATTTTTTTTTATCAAATTTTGTCCTCATTCTTTTAAATGCTATTTATTTCTTTTTTTATCCTTTTTTAATTGAATTTTATTTTTAATTTCATCCCTTAGCATTTGATTTTGATTTATTTTTATGTCAAATTTAGTTCTCTTTCTTTTTATTGCTATTTGTTTTGTTTGAAAAAAAAATTGATTCATTTTTTTCTCGGTTTCATCCCTCAACATTTTGTGATTGAGAATTTTATTTCGTTATTTTTTAGGATTTATCTTCCATGGTGTTAGTCTCGGGCTTATGATAAGGGTCACAAGTTTCAAATATTAACACAAGTTGACTTCTGTTTTTTTTTAGTTTCTTTTTAAATTTTATTTTTTTTAATCTCATCCTTCATCATTTGATTTATGGAGAATCGATCTTCTCTTTTTTTTCAATTTTCTATCTACAGGGTTATCTCAATCATATGTCTATGGTTGTGGGGCTAACAAGTTATCTCGGGTTGACTCGGGTTTTTTTTCATTGTTTTTTTATAATTAATTTTTTACAGTTCTACCCATCAACATTGGTTTGTTTAATAATTGAGTTTTATTGTTTTTTTTTATGGGTTTACCCTAGTATTACGACCAGGTTGCATATTTCGTGTGTTAAACCAAATGGACTCGAGTCGGGTTTTTTTATTGTCAATTTTTTTATCAGCTTATTTATTATTGTTGTATTTTTTTTAATTTATATTATTATAATTATACAAGATTATTAATCTTAGTCAACTAAATGATCTCGATCTCAGGTTTTTTCTTTCTTTGAAAACACTTACATAATTGTAGCTTAACAAAAATATCATCGAAGACAAAAATACAAGGATATATTATTAATACTATTGGTTCCCCATGGAAAATCAACATGATTTGACAAAGAAATTTATTAAAGACAATAATATAAGAATATGTTATTAATGTTAAAAATCCATGAAAATCATAACGAGAGGTATTAAAATACAAAATATTCTTACTAAATTTTCCTTTTCAGGCATTAAAATGTAAAAACAATCTTACTAAATTTCTCATTTATTATTTCTCCACCGTCTCTTCTATCTTACTAAAATCATTAACTTCGTAATTAATGTCGAGATTTCAACAATCTTTTTTTAGCAATAGCATGAATAGTTTAGGTTAAATTTATTGGTTATGTTCATCATTGGTGACAAAGTCTCAAACAAACTTAAAAGAATTATGGGTCTTTTCATAGTTGATTAATAGGCTTCCAAGATTAAAAACAAAAAAAACTTAGACAACAACCCACAAATTTCTACAAACAAGTTTTATGTATAGTATATGGAACCTTCCGATGCTAGAATTAGATCAAATGTAGGGAGAATGTTGCCTTAAAAATTATGCATAGCAAACAATAAATGAAAATGATAAATGTAAGAGAATGTTCATCTTCTTATGTGTTTGTGAGTAAATAAGCTTTTAAGAAACTTACCTAATGATTCATGGATGCTTATATATCCATAATCACGTAAACTTATATGGAATAGGGATCAATGATGTCAATAGATTGCGTAAACTTATATACTCTTAATCTATTTTGCGTAATCAATGATGTAAAATAATAGTCGTTATTATAGTGGATGGTTATACCTTAACACTGTTATGTAGGTCTCGTTAGCATTAAATACAAGCACGAGTTAGCACCCTAATTGGATTTGAGCATGTCACCATGAGATTAACTACGTAATTAAAGGAGGATAAGTTTTATAAAACCTAATCCTAGCCCCTAGTGGGCTAGGTTTAATCCAAACACACCATGCTGGCTTGGGTTCAAGTTAAGGGGACTCGAGCTCAGGCCCCCAATTGGCTCTAAGTGGTGGGTCCCTCATAGCCAACCTAAGCCTAAACCACTAGGGTGTGAGTTCGGTCTAACCTAATCCAAACCCACTACTTTGTTGGTTTGGGTTTGGGTTTGGGTTGGTGAGTCCTACAGGGTCAGCCACTAATACGGTGGGCTCAGTCTAGCTTAACCCAAACTCATCACTTTAGTGGTTTGAATTCGAGTTAATAGGTTCTAGGCTTAGGATGGTAGGTTACCCAAAATTATCCTAAGTTCAAATCACCAATATATGATGGGCTTAGTCTAGCTTAACCCAAACTCACCAAGTTGAACTGGCCTAACTTGAACCTACTAGTAAAGATGATTTAGATTTAGGCTTTCACGGGCCATATTGATCATTTGCATCTAGATTGGTGAATTCAAAATAGTCCATATCTCAAGTGCAATCTTTACTTCTCTTTAAATTTCATGGATAATTTTTTCTTGCAAGCTCAAGGACATGGATTATGTTTTTTAAGAAAAAACAGCTAATTAAAAGCAAATATTACCTACCACATGACATATAAAACTAATATTTTATCTCTAACAACACATTAACAAAATAACTAAAGGCATGAGGTTAGTTTAATTGTTTATATGAACAATAAACCAAGTTAATATATTATATTTAATATTTATTGACAAATTTGTTTTGTTGCTCACTTGGCTAATGTAACACCATAATATTTTTTCTTATACGACAAACGCCATGTCGCTATCACATAACTTTTTTAAAAAAACAAAAAAAGTAGGTCAAGATAAAAAATAAAGGCATGACACGAGAGCCTAAATACGTGCTATGTGCCTAGGTTGTTTTGTAACAATCCCATGACTTTTTTTAATTGGGTGTTTTTTTAATTACATTATTTAATGCTAAGTTTTTATTGAATTTTATCATTTATTATTGGTTTGATTGTGAATCAATTTTTTTTTTCAATTACATCATTTAATGCTGGGTTTTTATTGAATCTTATCATTCATTATTGGTTTGATTGTGAATCAGTATTCATATTTTTTATCATACAATAAATTTTAAAAAATAATTTAACCCGGTAGATTTAGAAACCTAAATCACAAATTTGACGAGTTGATTATGGTGAAACTTGCATGTTTTTTCCTTTGATTTTTATTTTTTTTGACCTACCCAAACAACAAGGTCATATCAGTAAAATTCCCACGCGATTTAACTTAAAACCTAGGGCAAGTAAAGAGTCGGATCAATATTTGTTTTCGAAATTTTTGTTTTTGTTTTTCAATTTTATCTTTTAATGTTGGGTTTTTATTTGGTTTTATCATCCAGTATTGAGATAATTGTGAATCGGTATTCATATTTTTTATGATATGATAAAAAAATTAATTTAACCCAATAGATTCTATAACTCGGGTCACGGGTTTGATGGGTTGACTAGAGTGAACCTGTCATGTTTTTTTTTCTTTCCTTTATTTTTTTTTCTTTTGACCTACCCAGTCGATAAGATCATGTCAAGACAATTCTTACACGATTTAATTTAAAATTAGAATTAAATAAAGAATTAGGTTGAAATTTTGTAAATTTTAACTGTTATACCAATGTCCAGAAATTTTTGATAATTTAAATATTATTTCCTATGTTCTAAAATAAATGATTCATGCCGCAACAATCTAGTTCATTACTTAATAATACTTCTAGACGAGGGGAAACAAATTAAATCAGGGAGGACGACTGCCCCTCATCCTGTCATCCACCCTGTAGCCCCGCCACTGCTAAAAAGACTAATTTAAACGAAAAAAACAAATGCATAAACAGAGTCCTTCATACGTAATCATCTAACTTATTTTTGGAGATATAAACATTTGACTGTATCCAAACTCACCGCTTCCATTTTTTTACTCGATTATGAAAATTCAACGGTCAATTTCTATCTCTATCAACATCACTAACCAGACCGAAGACTCTCGCCCTTTTATTCCCCTGGACCACTTGGCCGAACCCAGAACCCGAGGCCCGGTTCTCCACAACAGCGTTCAAAGCCCGTTTCAAAATCCCAACATCCTCCTCTCCACCACTGCCATTATCCCACCTCATCACTACCACGATCTTGGTCCGGCCAGCCACCGTCATCATCTCGGCCCGCACCGCCCTGGCCCGCACAGACTTAATCGCTCGGGTCAAATCCATATGCAGACCCGGTCTATCTTCACAACAAACACTCACTTTTATCATCTTCTCTTCATGACCACAGCAACTCAGCGTAGCCTCGTCTACTTCTCCTGGATATGGCCAGTTCTCTTCGGGCTCTAATCCGCTGCTACAGTTATTACTATACTGCCGTGCCGACCCAGCTGCCTTCATTTTTAGGTCTCTCACGTGATGCACTACTTGAGCCAGCAACGAGGCCTTGTCTGTCTGCGTTTATACACGAGAAACAAATTAACGTAGTTACTATCATATTACAACAACGTCCTCCAAATTTGTTTAAATTTAGGTCTTAAGGTATTAGAAAGAGGATTTTATACATATACATACATAAATATATATGCATGTATATGTATGTATGTAATATAACCTTGGTGGGGTTGGGAAGGAGAGTACGGAGGGTGGAGAGGTGGGCGTTGATACGTTGTCTGCGTCTCCTTTCTGTTTCTTTGTGGCTCTTGCATGATGACTCAGTTGATATTTTAGCTTCTGTTTTTGAAGCTGAGCTCAGGATTGATTCCCCACCGTCCATCATGTTGACTAAGCTTGGCTCTGGTTTATGTCCATCTTGATTTAAATAGTAAAAGCTTTGAAAAGGATGCATCTCTTACGTTTTAGCTAGTATGTGTGAGTTAAACTGGTTGACGATACAAAAAGTAAGGTAAAGTAGTGTTTTTGCTGTGAAAATGAGGTTTCGATTAGCAAGAAATTCGAGAAGGTTTTTGGGTACGGGTAGAGCAGAGAGAGAGAGAGAGAGAGAGGTGTTTTATGTGTGCATAAAAGGAAGAGAAGAAGAGTGAAAGGTAAATGAAAGGTGAAAGTTGAACTTTAGAAGGAGACTCGACTTTGGAGACTAAAAGAAGGAGAGAGAAGAGAGAAGAGAAGAGAAGACGGTACTTTTTACAGCTGACTGTGAAGGAAGCGTTTAGAGGTGAATCGTCGTCATAGGAGGGTAGAAGTGTGTGACCGCATGCCTTACATGGCTCTCTGGGTTTGAGCGCGACCTTTCATTTTGCTTCAACTTTTAATTAGTGAGCGAGGGAAATGAAGTTTTATGTTAAAATTGGATTTTCGATGATCAAAGGACCAATCATGTATTAACTAAAAAAAATTAAAATGAAATTTTTATTTGAAATTAAAAGTTGTTATATATTTTAACTGCCTTTTTTTACTTTGGTTATTTATATTTCAAGTCAAACCTTTTTTTAAAAAAAAATAATTGGATATTAATTTTGGACAATGAAAAAAATTTTAGAATGAAAATTAATTATTTAAAATATAATATATATATATATATATGAGAGGGTGAATAAACAATGTTTAATAATAAAAATGTCACACACCTTAGATCGTGTTTGTTTTCATCGTTGGCAGTGTGTTTTTAAAAAATTCATTATTTTTATTTAAAATTATTTTTTTATATTTTTTTAATAATTTTAATGTGCTAATATTAAAAATAAATTAAAAATAATATATTTTAAACAAAAAAATATTTTGGAAAATAATTACTTTATTATTTTGGTTAACAATTGGATACATTCGAAATTGCCCTCTTTTACTCTTTCATGAAAGTAGAATTCATGGTGAATTTTATGTTTAAAATACAATAACGAATACACTCTGTAATTTCTTATTGATATTAAAGTTATAATAATCCATTTCTCGATTCTTGTTTGTTTTCTCTCTCGTTCTTTGGTCAATACCATTGGATCAAAGCTTAAACCTCAATGTAGCCGTACATGGAGCTTGGAATTTTCCACCTACCAAACTTTACGACGTTCTTAGTTCTTCGTCATGTTCTTTAAATTAACCTTTTCCACCTAAGCCCACCCAAATTGTACTTGACCTGGCATGCATACCTAACAATGCCCATATGAGAAAGTGGTCCACCGTTGCTAGTCACTAGCACAGTGATCATTCTTTCGTTTTCGCTTTTCTTTTCTATACATAAATAGCATCTTTCTTATCATAGGGTTGTATAAATTATTATTTTAAATATTTTTTTATTTTTAAAAATTTAACATCAAAGCAACATAAAAAAATTAAAGCAAAAGTATTCTTGATTTTTTTGCAAAAACACTTTGCAACCACAAAAAATAGGATCTAATGCTTCGTTTATTTGTTGAATCATGAATAATAAGTTGGAAAATAAATTTTTTATTTTTTTTTATTTTAATAAAAAAATAAGGATTAAATTTAACAGATAAAAAATTAAAAGATAATAAAATTAAAGAAAAAAATTATAATTTCATAAATTATCTCATATAATAAATAACAATCAAGAGAATAAAAACTAAATCTAACATATAATAAAGTTGAAAGAGGATGAGATTGAAAAAGAATTTTAATTTCATAAATTATTTTAAATAAAATAAATAGTAATAAAAAAATAGAAATCAAATCTAATAGATAAAAAAAACTTCAATTAAGAAAATGATAAGAAAAAAAATAACAATTATAAGAATGGGGATCAAAGTTGATATAAAAATAAAATTCTAAGGGATGAAATTGAAAAAAAATATATAATCAAAAGATTAATGATCAAATTTGATATAATCAACGAACAACAATATATTTTTAATTTTTTTGAAAATTTTAGAAAAAAATTTTACCAAAATGAAAGAAAAATACTTTTATGGAAACCAAGTAAATTTTTATTCGATCAAAAAATATTTTTCATTAACGAACTTTTCTAACAGTAAAAAAATACATAAAAATTTTAAAAAAAAATTCCATGGAAAAAATACAATCTAAATGAAATTATGAAAATCTAATTTTAAAATTAATTTTAAAAAAATATTTAAATCATTAAATATCGAACCAACACCATGAATTACTAAGTTAACAAATATGTATTATTTTTATTAAAAATAATATTTTTTATTTAAAAAAAAACTAATTTGATCTGGTCAAGTATAACTGGATAAAATAAATTATTAAGAACTTCGATGGAAGCAATCTAAGTTTGGTTAGATAATATATTTTTTATGTTGATTTAAAACTCAGTTGTTTCATTTTTCGAATAAACTAACCAGGCTGGACTAAATTTAACACTGTAGACTAAAGCATTCAAGGCTGGCGGGTTATGAGGGCGAAACGTGGCACATTCAAGGCCCAAGCATCTGCTGTATATACGTTAATCAATTTCATGGCCCAAGCATC
>Ga0325403_1004323_pt1 | contig 13191 bp, 22 predicted proteins | sample PopdelMetagenome_19_FD_205665 | JGI IMG/M metagenome (GOLD analysis project Ga0325403, IMG submission 205665) | Populus deltoides microbial communities from Bellville, Georgia, United States - Xylem-PdKOR-R4 | ecosystem: Host-associated > Plants > Phyllosphere > Stem > Wood/Secondary xylem...
AACTTTTTTAATGACAAACAAACACAGGAAAGTTTGGAAAGTGGTTTCCCGGAAAGTGAATTCCGGGAAACAAACATAGCCTAATAGAGTTGACATTCTAAATGAAAAATGTTTGTTGAGTCTTTCCTGCAATGAGATTTTCTCTAAATTTGAATCACATTTGCAAATTGAATTTGTTTCCCCCCTTTGTCATTTACAGGAAAATCTAATTCGTGATGATAACAAACTTATTTTGCTTGCTTCCCTTAGTGATTCACTCGAGTATGTTGCAGACTCAATTGAAAGGCAAGTTCATCTTGTTAGAGCAATAAATTTGTGCTTTATTATTCTTTTTGCATGTCATATAAATAAACACATGAGGAAATTGGGAAGTCATGCTGGATTTGATAAAAATGGACATTCTATTCTCCATAACTAGCCCTTTGATCTTGTATGAATGCTTTAAGTTCTGGGCTTGATGACACTATGATGCTTTCCTTTTCTGCAACTCATTACCTGAGCTACTGTGATATACTTGTTGGCAATATATAAGTTCTTTATTGAAGTATTAGGTGTCTTCTACACTAAAGGGTGAACCTTTTGGGGAACTTTGGTCATGAAAGCATGGATACCTATTTGGAGTAGACACAAAGATAAGGGTGTTCTATTGGTTGTGAACTTACAATCGATTGGCACCAACCTTCTTGTGGCATATCCTGGGCCTCAAAAATAAATGATAGCTAAAATCCCACGGGATACTCCTCGATTGACAGTGTCCTCATGTTTGCTCTCTGTGGGCTTAGGCTGCATCAACCTCCCATCTAGCAAGCCTCTGACAAACCCCTATTGAAAGCACATGATTGTTTGGGGAACCCTTTTCAAAGCTGGTTAATGATCTTACCTATTTAGTGGATAATTGTGAAGAGAGGAGCTTACCAATGATTTGCCCGTTCAAGATACATTTGGCAAACATTGTTGATTACCTTTTACCTTCGGGATAATATCTCCATATATTTGGGTTGTGCCACCTGCTATCGTAGTATTTAATTTAATGCTTTAGTTTATTGTTGTCACTGATGTAGTAAAACTTTAGAGGGGACTAGTTCACATCATCTAACTAGTTTGGGACCAGCTGTTTATGCAAATCTGACGTGTCATAGAAAATTGTTGTATTTTGGAAACTTCATTTGTTAGCAAATTCTGGGCATTAGCTAATTGTACAAGATTTGTTTTCCTAAATTACAGGCTTGGGCAAATAACCTCACGATCATCAAATCAAGTAGCAGATAAAGCCAAGACTCTGGCAGCATTTGCTGATGATTATAGAAAATTGGCAATTGACTGCCTAAAGGTTTTGCATGTAGAGATGAAGTTGGAAACAATATTCCATATGCAGGTATGAGAAGCACTTGTATTCGAAGAATTTTATGCCTAAATTGGATGTGAAATCTTTCAAATTAACTCTTCTGAGGAAATACCTTCAAACAGGAAATGACAAACAGGGAGTACTTGGAGGACCAAGATGCAGAAGAGCCAGACGACTTTGTCATTGCTCTCACTGCACAGGTCAGTGTCTGTGTACAGATTGTATCAACTGAGTATAGGTTTCGTATTGTCATTTAAATAGTAGCTGTCCTCTTCAAGCTTCTCCTACAGCTTGTGTGGACAATTTTTTGTAGATGAAATATTGGAGCCTGGAGCATATTTTAGAGAATTTTACCATTCTTCTTGCTCAGTTTCTTTTTATATTCTTGAAATCATATTTTACATCATTTCTTCATTTTTCTTGTATGCTCTTAGAATCAAATTTTACATCTTTTTCCCGTGCCTTAGATAACACGTAGAGACGAGGAAATAGCACCTTTTGTTGCAGCAGTGAAGCAGAATTACATATTTGGTGGAATTTGTAGTATTGCAGCAAATGCATCTATCAAGGTTTGAATCTCTACTACTGTTAAGAATTTGTCTAGACTTTGATGTTCTTTCACATTTTGTTTCTTTTTAGTCATTTAGAATCTCCAATACCTGTATCTTCTATTTTCACACTACTAATGGAAAATGTGATGTCTTGTTAGGCTTTGGCTGACATGAAGTCCATTAATCCTTTTGGAGTTCAACAAATATGCCGGAATTCAATTGCATTGGAACAGGTAAACTTTAATACATAATAGTTGCGTAATTCATTTCCAGCATTGTTTGCCTTTCCGGGATCTGTCATCCTTCCATCCATTAGGACTTGATCTCTGCCAAGAGTTGACTGCTAATAGTTGAAATGCAGCTTTCATGTGTGTTTGATATTGTGGTGTTGGGTGCTTGTTTTTTGCTTGAAAATGTATTTTCTCAATTTTTTTATTTTTAACATTAGAATATCAAAATCACCGAAAGCACTAAAAAAAATATAAATTTGATGTTTTTTCAAGCCAAACACACTTTTAAAACTCATCTAAACTCATTTTCAAATGCAAAAACAAATGGTATTGAATCCGTTGGATTATACGAAAAGAGGTGGCTTAATAATTTTTATTGCCATTTTACAGGCCCTTGCAGCTATCCCATCGATCGATAGCGAAGCTGTGCAGCAGAGATTAGATCATGTCCGAACATATTATGAACTACTAAACATGCCATTTGAGGCAAGTCACTGAAACCATGGTTTACTTTTGTGAATAATTCTCTGTGCTGCCATGCTAATATCATCGTTATCTCCTGAATTTCCAGGCCTTGCTAGCTTTCATCACCGAACATGAGAACTTGTTTACACCCGCAGAGTGAGTTGCTACAACCCTTTTATTTTTCTGTCACTGGTCAGAACTCATTTAATATCAAATCAAATAAAAAAATTACATTAATTTTGCAGGTATGCCAATCTTCTGAAGGTGAACGTCCTAGGAAGGGAAATCCCACCAGATGCGCAGGATCGAGTCTCATACATTTTATCCCATTAACTCTTTCATTGGTGGGAAGAGGATTATTATTATTTTGTTGTGTGAGAATGCAAGCGGTTCGTTCTTATTGTGCCAGCATAAATGTATACAACAGATAAATTTGCTTTGTAAGTTTGTGGATACGGCCGGATGGATGCAGAAGCCAGTTCCGTGGATATCATCATCTTCCAAGTATGTGCCACCTTGTGGTGAATTTTTGACGGTATATTGTAGATGTGAGGGTCTTGCCATTGATTTTTTTATTGTAATGTCGTGTATTCAATATTATTTTTTTATGCTCGTCTTTCTTTGGGTCTCAGAGAATTCTTTTTGCTTTTGTAAATCATTCATATTAATCTTCCCTCCCTCTCTAAGAACTAAATCTAGTTATTGAATAGCTAATGTTTTCAATCCGTTTCTTTACTCTTCAAGTTATATATCATACTGGATTAATCCACTTGATTACCGATGGAGGACACTGGCTGTTCGTGCTGGCTCAAATCTTGTGATTCTCAGCTATTAATGCAACGGGGCTGTGACTTTTGACATGCAACAGTAGAGTATAGAGAGGACTCGGGATTTTTACTTGGGAGCTTTCAGCTTCAAAACTTGAAGCTGAAGAAAGTTACGTCTCATTGGATGGCCTTACGCCCGTCAGGCCACTTACTGGACAATGACGAGGTCCATTGGGCCTATCTGCGGAGAGAGCTTTCATGGGCCCATTCTCCTCTTGCAGGAAAGGCTCAGGCCCATTTTCTTCTTTCTGGAAAGAGCTTCCGAGGCCCATTAAGCCTATTGCCCAGAAGAACTCAACTAAGCCCATTTGGCCTATTGATAAAAACTGACTCCGGGACCATTGGGCCTCTTGATAAAAAAACTGAGTTTAAGCCCATCGGGCCTATTAATTCTCTCTATATTCTCGTATTAGCTGGCCTAGTGGTCGTGTTCAACCTAATCATCCACGATCATGGCATTTATGTTCTGAAAATGCCATATGAACCTAACATAATTTATTTACGTTACCACCAAGTACAAAACTATTTACGGGCGGTGACCAACGCAACTGTATTAACCCTTCCTAGGAAATTAACATCGCGTCGAAGGATTCTGACAAAATTTCCTGTGTTAAATTATATGATCCGGAAGAGTTTTTTTTTTTTTTTGTACAAGTTTTCATACGCTTAATAAATAAAGGAAGCCATGTTGCTTGATGATTTTGTCAAGTTCGATTAAAAAGTATTGTTATGATCAAGACTCAGGTTGCTGGCTCTGTGCAGCTCACAGCCATTCTGGATTCACCTCAGCTTGAAAAGTCGGGTTCATTTTTAGTGTCTTCTTTGCCAGGCTGCGGATATCTTCTCTGTTGGATTCAACTGATATTCGGACTAGTTCTCTTACCCCTCCACAAGAAATGAATTCCCTGTCATTGTTGTCTGCAACAGGCAGCAGATCAGATTATTAGTCATAAGAAATCTGGAAGATAAAAATAGATATGTAACTGCAGAGTAGAGATGTAGCTATCAAAATGGCATTCCCTAGATGCGTTTGCAAGTTTTGAAGTTCTTAATTTTGGTTGATCTATATAGAACAAAACCTACCCTCCTCTTTCTAGCACAAAGACCTGAGCCAGAGACACTGCCCATGTTGAGAATTTCCCTTTTTTCCCTAAATCAATCGGGCACTTATTTCCAGATTTTCACTAGTAGCTTTAAAACTCAAACTATTCAATGAAAATGCTTGATTCAAAGGGCAGTTTACCATTCTGTGCCAAATGACAAAGAGCGAGCTCAACATGGCGCCGTGTTGAAGCTGAAGCCGTGTTAGAATAGGAAACCAACCATTCAAGGACACCGTCTTCTATTAATAGTGAACGGCCTTTTCTATGTCCTGCAGCAACTATAGTTTTTCATAATCGACACAAAGTAAAGATGACTGATTGACAATCACGTAGACCACAGGCCACAAACCTTGAATAATTCCGCGGGATTCACATTTTGCAAAATTAGCCATACCCCTTGCAACTTGTGCAATGACATCGTTATTCCCGGATCTAGCCATTCCTAAAAGTGCGTTGATGCCTCCATCTTCTTTCAGTATCATGTGTAAACTCTCTATTATGCAGCAGAAATTTTTGCATCAGTTTACAAGAATCTCTTCCATTTGATCCATGATATCTGGTTCTAATGAAACACTTGGGGAAAAATCAGGCATTCAATTTGTGATAAGATGAAAACGAATTTGGTTTTCAATGTCATGCTTAACATGCACCAGAATACTTGAGTGTAAGGAAAGGGGACACGGTCATTACAAAACCACCTTCAGCTTACCATTTCCGCATAAGTTTGCTAGTGCACCAGCTACCATTCTAAGAGTTTGTGGATCATCTGTTTTGAATGCTGTTTTAGCCAGTAACTGTCCACCACCTTTGCTCATTATTAACCCTTGATTCAGTTCTGCATGAAGATTTAAAGTACTAAAATTACTAGCTACCTTGATGTCGTCACTATGGAATGACAGTTTCATCTGTTAAAAAGGCATCTTATAACCAGTAAAATAACAAATTTGAAGCTTTGATTATCAATATAAGGATCAAAGTTTACCATTCATTGCCAAATTGGCAATGGCCCCAGAAGCCACTCTGAGCACAGTTGTGTTTTGAGATGATTTTAACAGCATTAGCAGTGCATCTAAGCCCCCTTCCTCCACAATCTTTTCTTGATTAATATCTGGAAACACATAAAAGCTTAATATCTTTCGAAGTACACTTCTACAAATTCACATGGTCAATAATAAGCAAAATGAGGAGTACCTTCGGCAGCCAGATTGGCAATCACTTTCACTGCATGGATTTGGACATCAGAGTCTTCAGATGTTAATAATTGCAGTATCTTTTTAAGCCCAACTGAAATTTTTTAAAAGAGAACTTGTTAGGATAGCTCAAGATGCTAGATCTCAAGAGAAATAAATAGATAGACCAATGGCTTAGTATGGCATAAATTTTACCTTCTTCACAAATCTTTGCAATGGTTGCCCTTTGACTAGACAGTGCAGCCTTTGAAGAGTTTGACTTGTGTAAACCCTTCAGGTTCCCAAAGGTTGAAGATCCGTTACCAATATTTTCCTTCCCGAACGGTTTCTTATCCTGACAGGATTATAATATAAAATGAAATGAAAATAAAAATAGGAGGTTATAAAAGAATGCATAATATAATCAACCTCAAAATCTTTATCACTTTCAGGTGCACTTTTCTTTAGTTTATCCAGCTCATGTTCAATACTTTTCCTCTGTTTCTCTTCAGCTGCAAGTGCTTGCTTCATATCATGAAGTTCTTCACTTAGTATTGCCTTCACTCACATATTTAGTGAAAATATTTTATCAAAACACAACACATAATGGGGGTTCTCACAATTTAAACAAATCATATTTAATAGAAAATAAAATATAAAAAGTTTAGTCAAGCCATCCTATTTCAAAGTCACACCTTCTCTCGTGAAAGATTTTTGTGTTCCAACTTCAAGGATTGAAGTTCAGTTTGAGCGCTTTCATGTGCCTGACATATTCTTTGCAACTTCATCCTTAGTTCAGCAATCTCTTTCAAGTCCTGTATATTATAAAAATAAAGAAAGAAAAGAAACTGAAAATTAGGACCAAGATGGTGTAGAAAGGTGTTTAGCATACACAATTTCCAGAGAAATGCAAAAAAAAAAAAAATTGAATGAAAAACAAGGGAAACTTGCAGCACTAAGGAGGTGTGTCCAAGCCCCAACAAGAAAACTCAAACAGCAATGATAGTGGGCATTTTGCTTATACAAAGACATCTAAGCTTTAATCTTTGAAATTGGAAGAACGGCCTTGCAGGGCACCTCTGGAAAAAACATGAGAATTAAGCCAATTTGAAAAGTCAAAATTTCATTTATCCTACAAAAAACGGAGACAAAGTTAACCTGCATCAAGTGTTGTTGATCACTTAGAAGCTTGTTTGCCAGATCCAGTTGTTCTTCTGCTCCTTCCAAACGGGTATGCTCATCCTCTACTTGCTTAATCAGCTCTGCTATTTTCTTCTCATACAGTTGGGTGGTGTCTGCAAGTGCTTTCTGATATACAGAATTTTCCACCTCATGTTGCTACAAGAAAAAGAAAACAGTATTAGGTTTTCCTTGTAATGATAGAACTTTGTCATAGCTGGAGGACTAAAATTGAAGTAAGTGCATTGAATTTAACTTCATCGATGTTTGACATAATAATCCACTTTAACTTATTAGAGACTTTCCCTTTGTGTCTTCAATAAGATAACATAGATGATTAAGACCAAAAAATGGAGATGGAGCAGAAAAATGTAGAACTAAGACATAAATTCCTAACCTCAATTGATTTTTGAGAATCACTGAGGAGCTTCTTCATCAAATCTAACTGTTCCTCAGCACTTGCAAAATGACTACGCTCATCATCTAGTAGCTTATTTAATTCTGCTATTTTCTTCTCATACATCTGAGTGGTGTCTTCAAGTACCTTCTGATATTTAGAATCTTCCGATTCATGTTGCTGCATGCAACAAAAGACAGCATTAGGTTATGTGCACATTTTGATAAACATTGAGGTAAGATGAATTGCTTCTTAAAGTTTAAAATGAGTATGCATTTATATTGAAAGAAGATGAGAAAATAAAAGAAAATACATGAAGAGTATCTTCAATGTCATGAATTAAAACCACATGCAATCCCCAAAACTTATTTGTCCAATTGCAGAACACTGTTAATATGAAAGCTATGAAGATGCAGCATCAAACATTGAAATCCACTCCATTGAATAAATAAACTGCTAAGAACTGACCACTGAATACATAACTATAAATAACTGACCTTAATTGATTTTTGGTAATCAACCAGAAGATTCTTCGTCAAATTTAGTCGTTCTTCAGCTCTTTCACAACGAGCACACTCGTTTTCTAACTGCTTCATTAACTCTGATATTTTCTTTTCATACATCTGGGTAGTGTCAGCAAGCATTTTCTGATATGTAGAATTTTCAAGCTGGTGCTGCTGCTAACAATCAAAAGAACAGCATAGGTACTCATGTTCAAGCAGTTAAAAAGATTTCAAAAAGAAATAAACTGGTAATGGTGTAACTGGATTGATCAAAATAAAATAGGTACTCTAGTCTAGAACCAAATTTTTATGTGATAACTATTCCAACTTGATATTTACCGGTGTTATACATTTATAATGTTATTTACTTGAAACAAAACTTTCTTACAATTAACTTGAGTTCATGGAAAAAAACGTGAACTAAAGCTGTCATCAGCCCAGCATTCAGAATCATCATAGAAAGAACAAATCAGGTTGTTAAAGTTTATTACAAGTTGAGTCATCATTGAATGATAGATGCACAAGGACGGTATCACAAGTTTGACTTTTGTTGGATAACAAAAGCATAAAACTAAAGCATCCGTTGAATAGACATCAAATATCTTTACACATAACCACACTTCTTACCAAAAAGAAAAAGAAAAGGCCGAGGACAATAACTTGACTGTAGAAGAGGGAAATACCTGACTATTGTTTAAGCTAATCTCTAGCTGAGAAACCTTGTCACGCATTAAATCATTACAACCTTTTTGAGATTCCAATTCACTTAAGATGTCTTGCATCTCCACCTCTAGACGAGTATTTTCCTTCTGTAGGAACTGGAAGCCAATAGAAGATATTAGCTAGGAAATTATAAGATACATTAAAATCAACACTTGGATGCAGCAGTAATCACTACATATATAAACGAAAAATAAGCTGGTTGATCAAACCGAGAGAAACTAAACCCTCCCTAGGCATTAGTTCAAAACAAAAATGATACACAAACACAGGAGAGACAACTACCTCGGACCTTGTGACTAGATTCTTTTCTGATTCAGAAAAAGAGACTTGACATTGTTTAAGCTGTTTCTCCAAGTCAAGTTTTTCACACTCTCTCAATTTTTTTCCCCTTTCTAGTTCTGCTGTAAGATGGTCTACTTGAGTCTCGAGCTTCCGACATAAACTTTCATAGTCAAATTCTTCTTTAAGCTTCACCATGTTCACTATTTTCATTGCCTGAAAAGGAATAAGATGACAATCACAATAGAATTCTTGAATATCCAATTTAATTCTCTATAGGACTCACCCGTTGCCCAAACATGATTGTGCTAGTAGTCTCTGCATGATGTTGTCCAGATGGCCCAATTGTTATTATCAGTGAAGTCCTTGCAGAGCCTGTTTAATTGAAAGTAATAAAGAAATTCCATAAGAAATTTATCCAAAAACAAAATACTAGCAGATTGTGGTAGGTTTACCTGGGCATCAATACAACTTCCAAAAAATAACAGAACCGGTATGTTACAGAACATATAGGAGAATACTAAATATATTTCAAAAATAAGTTCTCTGTTCTCCTTGGGAGATCAAATAATATAGTAAGGTAATGCTCAACCTCTTTCTACCAATACATGACCTCGGAAAAACATCATAACACTATATGTTGATATGTAAAAAAATGGGAAACTAGAAACTTACACTGTAATTTCATGAAATTTAATTTGTTAGGAGAAGAAAGGGATTGAGGAAAAAAAAGAGCAGAAAATAAAAGCTGTTGGGACCAACCTCCAAATGAATCACGCAACAATCTGGTTAGCTTAGAATCCCTTGTTGGTATATGTGGACTGTTTTCAGCCAATGCATTTATGCATTTGCCAAGGGAAGTAAGAGATAGATTGATAAACTTAGCCTCTTCAAGCAAGTGACCTTCACTACCTACACCACAAAGAAAAAACAATAAATTTGATAGGAGTTCCTCAATGATAAATACATGACGAAGCATGTCACACCCTAAAATGTATGCTTGACAAAAATTCTAACGGAGGCCCTGCCAAACAAAACAGATGTACACATTGATAGCTTTGACTTGGATAGTATCACCAGCATACCAGATTTGTCCAATCTTTCAGATCCAGCAAGATCCACAATCAGCAACTTGCTTTTCCTTACTCTAGGTATCCCATTGCCACCAGATAAATTACTTTTCACATCCTTCTCTTGTGAAGTGGTTTCATCTTCTGCCTTTTGATTTATGGATCTTCGTACATAAACCTGCAAGACCAAAAAGGCTCAGATGCTTAAAATTCAGGTTTTCATCACTAGTCAAGAAACACCATGAACACAAACTTGAATTTATATTGACTGTGATAATCTAAAAACCAGGAAAACACTCACCATTAGAATTGCGTGACTTCGGGAAGATTCGGTATTCTGCTTTGTATTAGCTGCATGACGGTTTGCCTCACCAATTTGTAGTAGTTCTGAAAAATGATCAAGATCTTGAACCTTGACTACTGAAGCACCAGGCAATGATATTTCCCCAGTCCTTGCGTCCTCATTAATAGGGATATTAATCTTTTCTGGTGCAAGCAAGTCTTGTATAGACTCCATATACAACTGGAGCAGCAACATGAAGTGAGAATCAAACAGAAAACATCCATCTTAAAACTAGCATGAATATCCTTCATACAACTATAGCTTGACAACAAAAGTAAGATCTGGAATAAGCACTGGTTTTAGCTATAAATATCAATTAAAAGAGTCATTCTCATTGCATACAATCAAATGACATGATTGGAACTTAAAACCAGGGAGGGACCATGCCATTGCAGTACTTCTTTAATTGAATAATCAGAACAGGTTTCCACATGCTACTGTCTTAATATCACAACAACCTGTTGATATAACAAGACATGAAAATGTTCTAGGTCCCCATATGCTCATTTCTTCATTAAACACGGGTTAACAAACTTGACATCCACATATAAAACACCAGTAAAGCCTATTGCAAGATAAACATTTAAATACCTGCAAATAGGAAACCTCCACAATATCAGAACCACGTGTTGTACTAGCAAGTATGTCCTCGAGAGCTCTAACCATAATACCACGCTCGGACGCATCATCTTTACCTAGTTTTCCAACCGTATAAGTCTTTCCAGTACCTGTTTGACCGTAAGCCATAACCGTCCCATTATACCCACTCAATACACTCTGCAAAAAGTATATCAAAAAATTTCCAGTCTATGATCAACATGCCATCCAAACCATACAATCACTTCAATTTCTTCCAAAACCAATTTGCGCGCATACACAGTAAACATAGATACTCTAATCAATGTGAGTTAATTACCTGTACAACAGGCTTTGCAACGACTTCGTAAACTCTTTTTTGAGAAGCAGTTTCTGTTAAAACCTCGTCGAATCTATAGGATTCAGAACTCCAATTGTTTTTCTTCAATTTCAACCTCTTCAGCTGCATAACACACATATGAGTTCTGATTTCAAAAATAAATAAAATAAAAACAAGTTAATCATAGACATAAAACATAACACACATATGAGTTCTGATTTCAGCACGTAAAACATAATGAAAAAGAAAGGAAAAAAAGTTGACCTCGGGAAATAATTCAACGCAGTCGTTAAAATCAGCGTCTAAAATGAGTTCTTCTGCATTCCTTGGCCGTGACCTAACAGCTACTCTCACTCTTCCATGATCTGTCATTAGCCACACACAAAAAGAAAACAAAAATAACTATTATAATCATTGACATTTCTAGAGAAAACAAATATTCGTGCTAATTTAACTTCTTTATTTTAAAAGAAAAATAGCTAACTTGATATAATTAATCAAATATCTAGAATTAAAAAAAAATCGATTTCTATGCAGTTTTTTATTTTTCTTTTTTCTTCCTAAATAACAAAATTAAGCAAAGAAACGAAACAAAAGGAGAAAGAGAGAGACCGGTATCGAAGTCGAAAGAGTGAGAGCGGGAAGGAGTAACAGAGCGTCTCGAAGCAGCAGCAGGAGGAGCCTTGGAGCGAACAGCAGAATGGCTGCTATTACTATTACTATTACTATTATTATTTTGTTGTGAATTTCCATTTCTGGAACTCGAAGAAGAAGATCCATGGAGAGGATTAGTTTGAGTTTGTAGCAGTTGCCTCTCTGCTCCTCTGCTTGAGACTCTCACTGTTGAATTAGAAGCCATTATTATTATTTGAATTTCAAAGGCAAACCGTTTCCATCTTTTTAGAGAGCATAAGGGATTTAAAGAAAGAAAGAAACCGTTTTCTTTGTTTTCAGAGATTTTCTTTTTCTTTTTTTTTCAATTCTAGAGAGAGAGAGGAAAATAAAAGTTTGAGGCCGGCACGATGAGAGAGAGAGAGAGAGAGTTGTGTGTTGTGTGTGTAAATGGTTTTTTTTTTCCCTTCCCGCGCGATGTGGTGGTGGTGTTGTTGAACGTTGTTGACGACTTGACGTTGGTGTAACGTCCGTCGTTAGGTTCTGGCATCTGGGATTAGTGGGCCTAATGAAAGGGATTAAATTAGATGTAGCCTTCAGACAGAGATTGTGGATATAATATACGATTTCCGAATTTCAGAAAAAGCAAAAATCGATGGTGACCTTACTGCACGGCTGCCCTGTCATTACAGAAGACAGAAGTTTTGGTTTTTATTGCCCAATCAATGCCACGTCAATCATCTGTGATCTTTTTCTGAAAACAATTGACACGTGAAGGTTGTTCTTCCATGATCTAGATTGTCTCTTCCATCATGGGTTGTTTCTTTTATGTTTCAACTAAAATCACATACAGAGCACATATCTATTGTGCTGCTGCGTCCTCTTGCAGCGGGTTAATCTAATAAGACGTTGATCTAAAATTTTGTTTGGTTAATGTTTTATTTTAAATAAAATTTGATTACTGGAAAATATTATTTCATTTTAAAAAAACTCTATAACTATAATTTTAATATATGTGAGATATATTAATTGATATTTCCTTGGATAACAGGTATTTAATGTTGTATTTATTTTAACAATTAGACATGCTAAAGTTGGCAGTTTGTTTTTTAAATGGATATTTATATCCGGTACGCTACTTTTTAGGTTAGGTTTTTAATACCCCACAAATCTATGTCATTTGTTACAATTTCAGTATTTATTTCATTCCTATGAATCTCATGTGAGAATTATTATAGTTAATATAATAATGAAAAACAAGGCTAAAAGTTATTGATAAAGACATGTTTAGTGTAGCGGTTCCGCTACAGTTTTGTTAATTTTTGAATATTTTTTTAATTAAATTTTTTAATAGTTTTAATATGTGATATCATAAAAAAAATTAAAATAAAAAAATGTTCTTTATAATTATCCTAAACACCCCCATAATCATAGTAAGAGAGACATTTCCCCCATTTCAGAGTGAATTCTTTTCACCCA
>Ga0325403_1004325_pt1 | contig 13188 bp, 9 predicted proteins | sample PopdelMetagenome_19_FD_205665 | JGI IMG/M metagenome (GOLD analysis project Ga0325403, IMG submission 205665) | Populus deltoides microbial communities from Bellville, Georgia, United States - Xylem-PdKOR-R4 | ecosystem: Host-associated > Plants > Phyllosphere > Stem > Wood/Secondary xylem...
ACAATGATAAGATTCTTAAATAGATTGAATGCAGAGAATGATGTAGTTTAGTTGCAATATTATATTAAACTTAAAATATTTTTAATATAGCTCTATTAAGATAGAAACATAATTAAAAAGAAAGAGTGATACACACCTAGAAAGTAATTTAAATTTTGTTTTAGCTTGGAGCTCAAATTATAGTGGAGAAGAGATTACCACATCAAAGCTAAATGCTATAGACAACAAAGCTAACCCAATCATATAAGATTTGGTTTAGAGAAGAGATTTAGCCACTAAAACAAAAAGTAAAGCCAACAACCCATCTAATTGTAACCATGAGGAGTAAACATATAGTTTTGTAATATCTAAACAAAAGGATTATGGTTATAAATGAGTATGGAGAGATTGAATTTGAAAGCGACATTAAAAAAGAATGAGAAACGACTATTCAAGGATTGTAGTGATATTGAGTATCAATTGAGGTGGAAGTTTTGGTGACTAGAAGATTATTTAATATTTATATTAAAAAGGATAATATAGAGAAATAAAAAGAATATATTTCATACCAGATACCAAATAAATAATAAGATATGTATTATGATTATTGATGATGAGAATTGTGCTAATATTGCTAGTACTACACTTGTTCGAAAATTGAATCTGAACACTATTAAACATGAAAAACTTTATAAACTTTAATGGTTGAATAATTATGGAGAGTAAGAATTACAAAACAAGTGTTTATTTATTTTTCAGTTAGAAAATATAAGGATGAAGATTTTCGTGATCTTGTGCCTATGCATGCAACTCATTTATTATTAAGGAGACTTTTATAATTTGATAAAAAATCCAAACATGATAAAATTAAAAATAAGTATTCTCTCGAGTAAGATGAAAATACTTTCTCATTTGTACCATTATCCCCTAGAGTAATTAAAATCAAAAGGAGAAAGCGAAGCAAAAAAAAAAAAAGATCAACCTTGTGAGGATGTGAGGAAAAGTTAATTTAACTGTGAGTTTCTAAATCTTTATATCCATAAGATTCACATTAGTTGGTATTAGAGCCAAGAGAGAAGGTTAGATTTAGCCAAAATAGGAATTAGTGGTGATTCAACCAAGAGATGAGAGAAGAAAAGAGGGGCAAGAAAATAAAAGAGTGGGAAAAATAAAAAGAAACGTGTTAACTTTTATGCAAATGAGGGAGAGATTAAATAAGCTTATTTTTCTAACATGCTTATGATTTCACTTGTGAATAAGAATGAAAATTTAATGCTAAAGACCTTGATCATTGTCTTCTTAGTGCTTGTGTTTTTTTTTATTATAACACTTTAAGGATATTTTTCCTGGTGAGGTTCATAGTGGGCATGTCAATTGGGTTGAGTTCATAAAAATATTTCTATATGTGATAAAGTAAAAGCAAGGCAAGGAAAATATAATGGTTGATGCACTATTGTGGAGGTATGCACTTCTTTCAACTTTAAATGCTAGATTATTAGGATTTAAGTATGTGAAAGATTTATATGTTGAAGATGATGATTTTGGCCAAGTATATAAAACTTGTGAGAATTCAACATTTGACATTTGTTTTTAGGGTTAATGATTATTTGTTTAAAGAAAAAAAATTGTGTGTGTCTAATTGTTCTATGCATGAATTGTTTATTCGTGAAGCTCATTAGGGCAATTTAACATGATATTTTAGGGTTGTTAAGACTTTGGATGTTTTGCATGAGCATTTTTATTGGTCTAAGATGAAAAGAAATGTGCAAATAACTTATGATAGGTGCATAATATGTAGACAAAGTCAAGTATAAAAGTTTTTCTCATGGTTTGTAAACTTATTTACCAGTACCTAAGGAATCTGAGTTGATATATCTATGAATTTTGTTTTAGTTTTGTCCAGGTAAAAAAAGGATAGAGATTCTTTTTTTATGGTTGCATATAAGTTTACTAAGATGATACATTTTATATCTTATAATAAAATTGATTATATAACTAATATAGTTGATTTATTATCTAGGGAGATAGTTCGGCTTCATTGTGTTCTTAGAAGCATTGTTTCTGATCGTGATGTTAAGTTTTTTAGTTACTTTTCGAAGGTTTTGTGAGGTAAGTTGGGAACAAAATTGTTATTTTCTACTACTTGTCATCCACAAATAGATGGTCAAACTAAATTAGTTAATAGGACTTTAACTACAGTATTAAGAATCATCATTCAAAAGAATTTTTCAAATTAGAAAGATTTTTTTTCCATTTATAGATTTTTCTTATAATAGGAGTGTGTATTCTATTATTGATTATTCTCGTTTTAAAATTATATATGGCTTTAATCCTTTGACTCATTTGGATTTATTTCCTTTATCTATTGATGAAAGAGTTAGTCTTGATAGCAATAAAAAAAAATACATGTAGTAAAGGCTCTCCATGAAAATGTGAGGCGAAAAATGCAAAAAAAAAAAAAAAACAATGAGAAATATGTATTTAAAGCTAATAAAAGGCAAAAATTGGTTATTTTTAAACTAAATGATTGAGTTTGGGTGCATATGTAAAATGATTTCCTCGTCAAAGAAGATCAAAGTTGATGTCGAGATGAGATGGATCATTCCAAATTCTTGAAAGAATTAATGACAATGCTTATAAAGTGGATATACTAGGTGAGTATGTTGTTAGTGCTACTTTCAATTATTCTAATCTCCCTTTATTTGATGTAGGTGATGATTATTGGATGAATTATTTTGAAGAAAGAGGGGATATGGTTAAGACTACACCAAATGATTCATTAGAAGTTTTAATTAGACCAATTATAAGATCAAGGGCCAAGAAGCTCAAAGATACAATCAATGGTCTTATTTAAAGTATATGGGCTAAGGTGAATTTCAAGAAACCTACAACTTCAACAAGTGATAATCAGATCTTAGTCAATCTAATGTATATGCAAGATAGGCCTAATCCATCTATAACAGAGGCCTAATTATTTTGCAATGGTGGGATAATTAATTTCGGCAGTTAGAGACTTATTTTTCATAATATATAATTTTGCTCTAACAAGCATAATTTTTTATCCAACCACTGAATTGGACTAGAATTTTACAAGAAGTTTCCAAAGATCTTGTCCTATATTGATATAAAATTTAAGGGCAATTATACATCGAGAAGGCCTTTATATAAGGTTCAAAATCTACTGTGCATGAATTGTATTAGTTTTCTAGTTGATTTATGATTTTTTTTCTGTTTTATTTAAAATTCTTTTATTATTTTGCTAACTTTGTTTAAGATTTTTTTTACCTATTATAAATAATTTTATTTAGCTTGTAAAAATAAATAAATTAAAGATGGATTGATTACTCAGAAATAATATTTGTGTGAGAGTTTGCTCTTACTCTTGATTTCTTATGGAACTAACTTATCAAAGAATTAATCGAGCTTCGTGGAATCTTATATACTTCTAGTTCATGTATCTTTATAGGTGAAGGTTTGGTTTTTGTAGTCTTGGTGCCTTAATACAGATTATTGTTGTATCAAGCTCACTTACAAGCCTGAATTTAGCTTTATTGAGAAGTGTTGATTTGATTGTGAATTTTTTAATCTTTATATCTTTGGGGTTCACATTATATTTGACTAGAGATCCTAAGATCAAGGTTTAAAAGAAAAACTAAATTACAAGGCACTCCTAGTAGCACTAAAAAATTATAATTTTCTTCATATTTTTGTGATGAAAAAAAGGTGTTAACTGTAACATAATAAAGGTAAGTTATGCTCTTAATGATTTTCATATTTTGTTTTAACAAGTGTATTGTAGCAAAATACTTCTAATAAAAGATCACTTATGAATTGAGTGAGAAATGTGGTTGAATATTTGAGAATTTTGAAAGGTTGACTTTTTTAAAGCATTTATGAAACTGAGAGTTTCTTGGGGCTAAAATGAACATCACTATGAGAACTAAAGGAAACCTTTAGTAAGATAACTATGTGAGTATTATTATCTTGATTTAAATAAAATATTGAATGATTCAAGAGATCAAATTCACTAGTTAGTTGAGTAAATCTGATAATCTTCATTAAGAAAGGTTTAAAGTTAAAAGCTACTTATTATAATGTAGTGATATACCAATTCATTATCTCTCTATGATTCTTTAAGTCTTCGTATACTAGTCAAACAACTTTTATTCGTTAAAAGGATTGTTAGAATTGTTTTAAAACATGTTTGAATGGCACATTTAAGGCCATGTTAAAAGTTCCATTCACTTTTCAGGTTAAGAATTTGGTTAAAATTATTCTCTAACAAAAGTACTTTAACATGGAGTATTAATATGTTTTTTTTAAAAAATTATGAGTAAATAAAAAACTGATCTTAAAAAATCTCAGGTTTGCATATTTTTATAAACTTAAGAACCTATAATCCTATATTTAGAGATTACAAGATGTTCTTGTAACTTATATGTAGTATAAAGTTGAAGAGTTAAAATAGGCTCTTAAGACACCAAATATTTTAGAGGTAAGAGGCCCTAGGCTAATGAACATTGGGCTTAAGCTATTTACAAGCACTCACTTGACTTGGTACAAATCAGTTCAACTCGCATGACATGACACTAGTTTAGGTCTAGGTTCGAGGTCTGGCCTTGGATTTGCTTAAAAATATTTTTTTACACTAAAATAAATAATTTTTGCCAGCCTATAAATAAATTGTCTAAATAGTAACCTTCTTATACTTGAAAAAATTGTTTTCGAAGATAAAAATATTTGGTTTTAAAAAGAAAGAAAAAAAAACTATCAAGTTTTATTTTTTTATGACAAGTAATTAAGATAAAACAACAATAATAACCACAATTAATATTGCATCAGTTTTGGTTCTAAAACTCAGTATAAAAAAGGGTTGAATGAGAAATGTTTTGTACACAAAACAATAGTTCTTTTGCCTTCTTTTCCCTTCTACGTTTCTAGTCCTTACGCTCTATTTTCTTTCAATCATTCTAGAGCTTAGGTTTCTCTATTTTATTTAGTAATTCTAGAGTTTAGGTTCAAACTTTTCACAGAGAGATTTTCTTGTCTATTTTTAAGTTTGTAGACCTTAATCACTAATACAACTAATCAAGGTGGTGGTATTGGAATTATGAGAGGTTGATTATAGATAATTTTTTATGCCAAATGACAAACAATAAAGCTTTAAGGACAAATGATACAATTCTTAATGACAATGTAATTGATGCAAAGATTTAGATAGTAAGTATATAAATCACTTTAAGTAAGATAATATAAGAAGATCGTTCCTAAAAGATTATTTACTTATTAGCTATTGAAATTATTCTAACTCTAAATTATTTGACAATAAGAAACAATTGAATTTGTGCAAGAAGGTTAATAGATAAGGAAATTAAAATCAAACAAAAGCATAATAGTAAAAATAATTTACTAATGAACATAATTTCTCTTGAGTAGAATTGAGCCCCCATACAATAACCTATGATATTTCTATGCGAGTTTAGATGCATATAAATACATTAAGTTTTATAATATTTCAAGACAATTCACATAGAGATTTTTTGTCTTTCGATCAATTTATGGAATATAATAGAAGAAGCAAACACCATGCATAATCTCTTAATATCAACATGCACAATAATTTAGTTGAATAATGAACAAGCATAAGGCATTAGATAAAATGATGCACACTCAATAAGAATTGATAAATACTTTAATAATATAATAAAAAAAACTCAAGAATGTCATGTAGAGGCTACATCATAGCTTTAGTAATAATATTTATCTCATAATCATATAATTACAAAGCAAATATTTATAGAATTTATGGTGAATGATAAAAAAAAATTGTTTAGATTGAGTTTCTTAATCGTTGACAAACTCTAATTCAATCATCTTTTTCCTCCTCTTACATCTAATATTGAATTGAAAATTTCTATCAGTTTTGATCATTTTCTCTTCTACCCTAATTCCTTTCTCACTTGTCATCCCTTTTGAGAGAGAGGCTTGTAACAATTTCCCTCTCATATAGCACCCTTGTCCTTAAGGGAGAATTCATGAAAGCTTAGAGAAAAATCCTTTATAAACTTCCAGGTGACTCAAATGGTGGTAGGCCCTTCAAGAGAACAAGGATTTGAGTGGCAGTCTAATTATGATGCTTTACCATTGTTTTGTCCAACATTGTTTAAGGTTGAGGCATTGACTCACAAGGCATAACATGTAACTCACCATACACCCTTTTATTCCTTACATGTCACTTTAATCGTGAAACATGAAAAACAAGGTGGATTAAGACAAATAAAGACAAATCTAGTTTGTAAGCCACTACCCCAATCTACTCTATGATCTTGTATGGGATAAAATACATAGCTGATAATTTGTGCGAGACCCTTTAAACCATAAGTTTTTGCATGTATAGATGCAATTTTAGGTATACCTAGTCACCAACATTGAATGTCCTTTCACTTCTTTTCTTGTTTGCCAACTAAGTCATTTTTTGTTGAGTTGAATTCATATTTTTCTTGATTAATTTGAGCATGTTTTCTCTCTTAGTTAAATCAAGTGCTTTAATGTTAAAATCCTTATAAAATTAAGGAACATGAAGTGGAAGAGCCTGACCATATATAACTTCATAAAGAGTACACCTTATAGAAGTGTGGTAATTAATATTATACCACTATTATGCTATAGAGAGTCACCTTGTCCATTAACTATGTGTTTCTATTTATACACCTCAAGTAATTCTCTAAGAACTTGTTAACTGCTTTAGTTTTCCCAATGATTTGGGGGTGATAAGCAATGGAATAATAGAGTTTCGCTTCTTGATAGGCAAAAAGGTTTTTCTAAATTAGCTTAGAAACACAATGTCTTTATCTCTAACTATAAAGGCAGATAAACTATGATGTTTGTAGACATTATCCATGAAAGTAGTGGCTATTGTAGTTGCAAAATAAAGATGACCAATGGCCATAAAGTGTGCACATTTACTGAATTTATCCATCACCTCAAAGATAACCTCTTTTCCTTAAGAAGTCCTTTCATAAAATCCATATTGATATTAGTAAATGGCTCTTAAGGAATGGGTAAAGGTTGTAGTAACCCAATAAAGAGCACATTCTATGTCTTATTGTTTTTGGTAGATAGGGCATCCTCTCACTTACTACCTCACTTGCCTTTGTAATATTTTTCAATAGAATAGGGTTTCACCATTTTAGCAGTCATAATAGCTCTAAACTATCCCCTTTATAGTTGAATCATGATACATATAAATTAACGTGTTATGGGGATTATAATAATTATCGACTACTATCTTTCTTTTCTTATTCAAGTGGTTATTCACCCATTTCTAATGAGGGTGAGAACTAATGTCCTTCTGTAGATCCACCATAATGCCTTATATAACACTATCTTGTTCCCATGACTTTTTTATCTTCTCAATGATATTGGTGGAAATTATAGACACCACTATAGTAAATACTTTATAATTAGAGTTTATGGAGAGAGCATTAGTTGCTTTTTTTTTTTTTACTCAATTTCATAGTCAAACCCTAGTAGCTTGGCTAACCATAAGTGCTAAAAAGGATATGATATTTTTTATTCTAGAAGATACTTAAGGCTAACATGATCCATTCAAATCTTAAAATATTTTCCCTATAAGTAATGTCTCAACTTTACCATTGCATATAGTATAGCCAAGATCTCCTTTTTATATGTAGATAGAGCTTGTTGCTTTAGTCCTATAGATATACTAATATAAGTTATAAGGTACCCCTTTTGTATTAGCATTGCTTCTATGCCAACTCGTTTAGAATCAATCTTTATTACAAATTGCTTGTTTAGGTCAGGTAGTGCCAAATCAAGAGGTCGAGTCATGGCTTCCTTTAGAAGTTTAAAAGCTTACGTTGCTTTCTTAGTCTATTCAAAAACATCATTCTTTAACAATTATGTCAATGGTTTACTTATGGACCCATAGCCCTTTACAAACCTTTTATAATAGTCAGTGAGACCTACAAATCCATGTAGCTATTTAACTGGTTTAGGTAAAGGCCATTCCACCATAACTTTGATCTTTTATGGATTAGTAGACGCACCTTCCTTAGAGATAATATGATCCAAGTTCTATACTTGATTATTTCTAAGAACATACTTACTCTTTTTTACTTCTAGTTTATGAACCCTTAGTAATTCAAATACTATTTTCGGATGCTCTAGGTGTTGTGCCATTAATTGACTATAAATTAGAATGTCATCAAAGAACACTAACTTCCTAAAATGACTTCTAAAAACATTATTCATTAAGGTTTGAAAAGTGGCATGAACATTAGTTAACCTAAAAGGCATGACTAGAAACTTATAACGACTATTATGAGTCTTAAAAGTAGTTATAAACATATCTTGTGAGGCAATTTTGATTTGGTGGCATCTAGATCTCAAGTTTATCTTGGAAAACATAGATGCACCCACTAATTCTTCTAGTAACTCATCCACCAATAGTATAGAAAATTTGTACTTGATAATAAGTTTGTTAAGAGCGTTATAATCTATACAAAGCCTTTATGAATTGTCCTTCTTCTTAACTAATGCTACAAGAGAAGCAAAATGACTATTGCTTTGCTAAATTATCATTGACTCTACTATTTTAGAAACAATTTTTTTTTCTATATATCCATTTGTAAACCAAAGTATCTATAAGGCCTTAAATTAACAGGTTGACCTCCCTTCTTAAGAGCTATGGTATGATTATAAGATCCAGGGGGTGGTAACCCCTTGGGGTCGTTAAACACCTCCTGATAACACTTCAACAAATTGTATAAAGCATAATTTCTTTTCATATTAGGCACCAAGGTAGAAGATATAAAATATATTGCAGTGTCAATATCCTTAATAACTCTCAAACTACATATGTGATTTCTGCTAATTGTAAAGGGCTTTCCAATAAACTATTAAGTTTCTCAAACTTGATAGTTTGTAGCTAAGTATGATTATTGCTCTTAAACAACATCTTTTTACCTTGCCACTTGAAGGATATCTATAACTCCTTGTAGTTAGATACAATGTCGTTTAAAATGGCCAACCACTGTGTTTCTAACACTATATCATAATTATTTAAATCTACAATGAACACATCAACTTCAAAATTCACTTCTTGTGTTCTCAATTTAAAATTTTTACATATAGTTGTCCAACTCATTGTTCCCTAATTAGTTGCCTCTATTGTCAGAGGCTTATGGCTGCAAGATTACATTATAACATATTAGTTGTTTCGAAGTTGAGGAAATTATGTGTGCTCTCTGAATGCTCCATAATAAAGATTAAGTGATTATCAATCTTACCAATCACTCTCAAAATGTGAAGCTCACAATGCTTTCCATAGTATAAATGGAGATGTGTGGAATGACTGCTTTAGAATTAAACTCATCCACCTTAGCTTTACCTTCTTTAGTGTCTTCCTCATCATATACTATACAAAGTGAATAAAGCCCTTTATTTTTACTTTGTTGCCCAGGTACAAACTTCTAATCGCATAAAAATATAAGCCTTTTTATTCTTCTTTCCTCAAACTCCACTTCTAATCACATAAAAACATAAGCTTTTTATTCTTCTTTCCTTAAACTCTCTATTCTTTAAAGATTTGGTAGGTTTAACAGGGACTTTGTTAGCAAGGTTGTCAAAAATATTTTTTTGACATGACACAGAATATACAATATAAACTCGAATCGTAAAATCGTAAAATCACAAGTAAAATATTTTAACTAAAATCGTAAAATCACAATTAAAAATATTTTAACTAAAATCGCAAGTAAAATATTTTAACTAAATTGCAAGATCCAGTCAAGTAGTAAATAATAATATAACACAATTAAAATAAAAGTGAAATAAACAATACAAATGTCCAAACATCTTAAAATACATAATTCAAATAAAAATTCATACATGTCCATAGAATTTCATTAACTAAAAGTTAACAAACCTAAAACAAACATCAAAGGTTTGTCAAGACATCCACAGAGAATAATTAAGAATCATAAGACTCCTAAACTTACTCTTATTGTTAAAAGAAAAAAAAGCATTTCCCCTTAACACTTCACAACCCAATTTATATTTTCATTATTTTGTTCAGACTTGTACATTATCGGGATGAAACAGTAATCAACCATTTCTACCACGCCTTAAGTTATTGACTAAAATTAATTAACTCATTTTAATTCAACAACTCAATTAATCAAACTCATTCAATCAATCAAATTTCAATTCCAACATCACCAATATGATCGTAACTAACCATTCACAAGTCGTCTTCAGCTATAATTCAATAATTCAATAACGACATTTTAAGTTCCACTCGAACTTCAACCAATGAAAACCAAAGAGTAAAAAACTTTCACTCAATAATATTCCAACATGAATGAGCTACAATAATATTCCTACGACCCCATCAGCAAATCATGTTGTTGCAACTGGAAAGAAATCTTGTGGGAGTGTCTCAGTCTGTGTGAATAATTTGTCTAAAATCACAGTAAAATTTCTTGAGCTGGTAATATAAAAGGGCAACCAGCGGCAACAATACTTGTCTAACAAAAATGGAGGTAGTCGTGAGAAACATATAACTTTCTTGTATTGAACTGTTCTGAATCTTCTGATGTTGTACCAGCTTCGTGAACAACTTTAACACCATCATTAGCCATTCAAAGATGGGAACAGAGATTGCCACTACATATCCAGTTAAATTTTTTAAGCCAAGGAATTAGAGATCCGACATAACTTACTAGATTATTAACATGCTGGTAATAAATCATGTTGTTGGTAACAAAATTCCCCTGTGTAAAATAAAATCATCAGCAAATCACCACATTCAATTCTCTCATATAAAAAGATCCTAAAGCTAAGTTTCATTTTCCACTAATTAGAGCATCTAGATTATTAACATGTTGTAGGAACCTAAAACTAAAACTTTTACCAGAATCACCACCATTATTCATATACCAGACAAGACAGAAAAAACAAAACTTGGGAATAAATTCTTACTTTTGCCTCGTAAAGAATGCTCCGGATCTTGATAGCAAGCAAAACCAGCTAAGAGAGTGGAAAGTGGAGACAATTAGATTCAGATTAGAGGCGCTGCTGGAGAGTGGAGAATGGAACCGAATCAACCGATTTCTTAATCTGCTGGCAATTTGGGGAAAGGGGAAGGGTGGAGTGTCGAGTGGGGGAGTGGCTAGTGGGGACTGGGAAGTGGGAACTCGTGGGAAAGGGGGGGTGCTGAGTCAGCACAGGCAACAACTCTTTTAAATTTAACGTGAAATAGTGATATCGGTACGCGTTTAATGTTTTTTACGAGTTGGCCCGATTTTATGCGAGTTTGACCGGGTTTGATCGATTTTATTGGTTTTCGAGTTTTAAACCCAATTTTACACGTTTTATATGTTTTGACTTGTAAAATCATATGATTTTACAAGTCAAAATGCGTTTTTGACAACCATGTTTGTTAGTATAATTTTAGGTTAGAGTGGGTAATAGGCCATTCTAATAAGGTTTTTGACTATTAGTGATTAATAAGGGTGAGCTTTTATAGGGAGTTTAATGAGGATTATGTTTGATTTAGGTAGTTTATGTTATGATTTGGAATGAGTATTCAAAGGGATTTTGATAGGTACATTTATAGGAAATGGTGTTTTCTTGTAAACAAGCTAGATTGTTAGCTTATTTTAATGCTTTAAGCTCAAACATCTTGACCAAATTCTTGATTTCAACCTCAAGACCTCCTATAAAGAACACCAATACTTGTTTCTTTGTAATCTTTGCTCTATTTCATAATATGTTAAAATCCTGAATGTATGTCTCTAAATTCTCCACGTATCTAACATCCAAAAAGCTCCTTTAATGGGTTCTTCTAACCCCCAAACCTAGCACGTAATACCTCCATATATCCATTCCAAGTTACTTCCAAATTTCTTAGGCTTCTCATGAAAATTTTATGCCAATAAAGGGCCTCACAATCATATAATAAGAAGCCAACCTAATATTCTCAAAATCCTCAACTTCCACTTCAAAATATTGATAACACTTACAAAACCACTTATACGCATCCTCACCATCAAAGTTAGGAAAATCATGTGTAGATTTGTATACCTTGCAGTGGTTATGCCTTTATTCACAAGTCAGACCGATTTTAACAACATAATCACCTTCATGAAAAACATGTTTATCCTTAGTAGCACTAGTTTCACCTGTTGATTGCTGTAAAGTTTGTAAAGTGAAAGTTTGTTAGTAAGACCCATTAGTGATAAACAAGTTTTTTCATGAAAATCTTAGGATCTTTTAACTCCCCAAACTTGGCTTTATGACTAGATCTGGTATTTTCCAGTTTTTGTCTCTGTGAATTCAACTACTTCATAGCTTGCTAATGTTTTTGTGCTTGTTCCTTACTGATAATTTCAAGGGAATCTTTTAGCCTTTTAAAATCTTGGAACCGAGTGACAGGGGTCATTTCTTAGGTCCATAAAATTTTTGCTTTAATACCACTTAGAACAAGCTTAATAAGAATGGTGCCTACTTGGATTACTTCCAAGTATTTTTATGAAAAGGAATGACTCGATGCCAATGCCAGAAATGAAAACAGAGTGTATACAACTAACACATAGAAAAAGAAAGAATGAGAGATGAAGGAAATAAGAGAGATTATCAGAAATTGTTCTTCATCAGAATTGGTAAGAGTAGGTTCCCTTCAAGCATCTTTACAAAAAAAAAATAGCAGGCCCAACAGGAGATAGAACAAGAAAGTCGCACAACTGAAATGAAATCTCTTCAAAGACACGCCAGATAGGGACAAAACACTCTTGTGCTTCATGCATAGTTTGAGACTTTCTACTTCTGTCATTTTTCCAGTTTAAACAGCATAAAAAGACAGCATCCGTCCCAAAGCAAATGACACATGACAATGGTAAAGCACTCAATGAAGATATTAAGAGTTAATAAAGAATTACAATTTCAATGAAATATCTTTTGACTCTTTTGAATCCTTTCAAGCAGTTCACATTTGCAGACCCCAAGCCTGGTACCGTGCAAATTTTAGCGCCGGCACCCCTTGTATGAAAGCCAAAACTAAAAAAAAGGGACATGGATTAGGATACAATCATGCTCACTAGTCTACAAGGTTGTTTGCATAGAGGAGAGTGAAGAACAGTTCAACTTCTGGTACAGTCCGGATGATTTTGATAAACTGGTTTTGGC
>Ga0325403_1004326_pt1 | contig 13187 bp, 9 predicted proteins | sample PopdelMetagenome_19_FD_205665 | JGI IMG/M metagenome (GOLD analysis project Ga0325403, IMG submission 205665) | Populus deltoides microbial communities from Bellville, Georgia, United States - Xylem-PdKOR-R4 | ecosystem: Host-associated > Plants > Phyllosphere > Stem > Wood/Secondary xylem...
AGAGGTCGGGGGGATTTTGGCGGGTGATGACGTGGACGAGTCACGTGGGAAGAGGAGGTGGCACGGAAAGATTGGGTGGGGTAGATTCTCTTGCGAATGATCTTGTTAGCTCATACGAATATATTAAGAGTGTGTTTGGCAGTGTGGTTGCGGTTGCTTTTCAAATAGCTTTTCGTGCCAAAATACATGCTAATGATGTTTTTTTATTTTTTAAAAATTATTTTTGATATCAGCACATCAAAATGATTTGAAAACACTAAAAACATATTAATTTGAAGTTAATAAAAAAATAAAAAATTTTCAAATTTTGTCAAAAGCGCTTTTGAAACGCAGAAACAAACAGGCCCTAAAGGATATGCTGCGTTGAAGTGATATTGAGTTGTGTACGTGTGTGAGGTTGCACGGAGGTTGATGTGTGCACCCTTCAAATTAGCATATAAATCACTCACATATTTTTTTGAATTATATATATATATATATACGGAGAATTAATTTGAAAAAACAATAGAAATATGTAAGAATAAAAAACATTTATTGGAAACATTTTTCTAATGAATTGAATTCTTTAGAAACTTCTATAGTAAGTAATATTTATTTTTGCGGTCAAATTATATTTTTAAATTTTTTATTTTAAATTAATGTTTTATTTTTAAATTATTTTAATGTGATGATATCATAAATAAATTTTAAAAAAATTATAGATACATTTGAAATACATACATATACATACATACATACATACATATATATATAGACACAAACACACAAATCAAATGTTTGAACAACTAACACTTTTTTTAAGGTTATCTAATAACTAACTTAAATGCTTAGGAAAGGTTTTTGATGCTTAATAAAATTAACATTCTCAAAATAGATATATAAATCATATTTTTGTCATTTAAAACATAGTTTGAAGGTAGCTTAATCAAATGTTTTATATAATTAGAAAATCATTATCATTTTGTCGGATGCATCTAGATGAATTAATTATTATTATTATTATTATTATTATTATTATTATTATTATTATTATTTTGGATTGGCATTTTGGATTGGCATGTGCTTTTCGTCAACATTATTATTATTATTATTATTATTATTATTTGTGCGAATTCAAATTCAATCAGCTTTGAAGTTTGAACCGCATAAAACGATAGCTAATTTACATGTGCTCGCCACATGGCCCCCTGGCGTATACGAAGAAGCACGGCAACTTAATTTTCTCACGTAGCCGAAAGAAGGAAACAAAAATATACAGTCTTGTTGACGACAAGAACGATGTACAATCAAGTCGTCCATTTGATGATGCTTGCCTAGACTCTTCAAAGGCAAAGATGCTCGATCGTTAGGCAGCCAAAGACATTTCCATTAGGGTTTCGAGCTTTCCAATCACATTTTAAAAGTGTAGTTTACGTTAAAGACAAATTTGAAGACTTCAACAACTACCCGTTCAAGTTCACACAGGCTCAAGCAGCTTGCTGTATCCCAATTGTGCTTGTCGGCTAATTTATAGGTATATGTTTGATAACAGGGAGAAATTTGATTTTTAAAAGTGTTTTTAAATTAAAAATGTATTAAAATAATATTTTTTTAATTTTAATATTAGTATATTAAAATCATTTAAAAATATCTAAAAAATTAATTTAATATTTTAAAAAAAATACTTTAAAAAACAGATTATAATATAAAAATAAACACTCATTAAAATGTTACCCCACCATTGTTTTGTTTACTTTATTGTGTTCTTCACCTTGCATGTCATGACAAAAGATACTTATGCTTTAAGGACTTCACTGTTACATCAAATCATTGTGTACTGTGTACTGCGTACACTAGCCTATTGGTTTACACCATGTTCAGAGTCGGAATATAAAATAAAATTAAATTAGTCAGTGATAACATGTCTTCTAGAAAAAAAATCATGAAATGAACAATATTTTTATGAAATTAAAAATATGTAATTTATTTGGATTAACTTAGATGTGAAACTCATATATATAATTTTAAAAAAATTATTAAAAAACAATATTGCATTAAAAAAATAAAGTAAACTCGAGTTAACAAAAAAAAAACTCAAGATGAAAGTTACACATGTCGTCATTGTTAAAAATAATTTTTAAAAATATTTTTAAATTATTTTAATGTGTTAATATCAAAAATAACTTTTTAAAAATAAAAAAAAATATTATTTTAATTAATAAATACAATCAAATAATACTAACATTGTTCACATGGGCTTTCCAAGCCCATAATCTACAAAAGATTATTTTTTTATTGATTCAGTACTCTTTCCTCTCTAGCCTTTTCTTCTCTTATTACAAGCCGAGAAGAAAACGAGCTAGGCTTGGCTAATCCTTCATAAAAACGATGGTAGATTAAATTAATAATATACGCTAAGAAATGAATCCTTCAACCGTGATCTTTATCAAGAAGCCATCAATAACTAGCTTAATTGTACACACTATGTTATGAGTTTCTATTTCAATTAATAAATAGAGTCGTTTAATTTTAATTTTTTGTATTAAAAAAATTGGTATTTGTACATAAACCGGTTTATTTAATTTTTATAAAACATTTGTCATAACAAAGTTGAGATCAACGTGTTTCTAACATGAAAAAAGGTTTTTTATTTAGTTTATTCAAGACATGTTTGTGTTAGGCAAAATATATTTTTCTATTAATCACTTTGAAAAGTTTCTCTATCTAAAAAATTTGTTGTTTTATATAAAAACATGTATTATTTTTTTCAAGACTTATCATGACTTGAAGATAAAGTTCAAATAAAAAATATATACTTTGATAATTTTTATCTACTACATGAAAAAAATAAAGGAATAGTTAATTTGAGAAAATTGTATAAAAAATCACACAAAAACATGGCATTTTATTCTTATTAAATATCTAAGAGAAATGTTTTTTAAAAAACAATTATGCATATTAATTACACGTATAATCATTAATAAAATACTGGTAATATTATCATTCAAAACCTTTAATTTTATTTAAACATAAAGTGTCGTCATATAATTTTAAAATATCATTGTCATTATTTTATTTAAAAAAAATTATTTTGTAAATTAAAAAACATAAAAAGGAGGAATGGTCATTCTCTATTCACTCATCTTTTTTTTTAACTCAAATATATGACATGTTAACCCCTTAAGGTTTTTATTTTTTCAAAAATAAACAAACAACATATCATCCACTCCAATAGATTTTGAACATCCAAGGTGATCAGAAAATTAAGGTCCAAGTAATTTGAACTCCAAAACTCAAATTTCAATCTTTTTTCATACAAAAAAAAAACACCTAGAAACCTCAATAATCACATTTCAACTCCAAAACACCTCTTAATCAATCTAAAAACTAAAAATAAAAATAAAAAACAATACATGTAAAAATATGGATGTATTCATGTCTTTCTTATTCGTATACAAACTTTATCAAAAAGTCAATATTTGTTTTTTGAATGAAAAAAATCTATTTATTCTTTTATAAAATTAAAAAAGTAATCAAGGGGAAACAACTTGGCTAGATTGAGATTCTTAATTGTTAGTGATTTTTATTAAGAAGGATTTGATTTATATTTTAAATCATTTAAAAAAAGTTTTGATTAAATACAAAAATCTATTTAAAAACCAGTTTATTATTTTCTACAATTAAAAAAACATGTTTAAGTTTCCTATTTTTGTAAAAAGTCTTTTTAATTATTTTTTTATTTTGTAAAATTAAAAAAAAAGTATTCTAAGAGAAAGCACTATTCGGAAGAGCGTTTTCTCAAAAAATTGTTGTTAAGAAAAATGGTTTTTGAGAAAATGCTCTTCCCAACAACGGTTTCTCTTACAACATATTTGGAGTACTTTTAAGTGTTAAAAATTGAATTCTAAATGGAATTTAATCTCTAAAAATACTACCAAAATAAATCAGATGTCAACCCCTCTGATTTTACAATTCCAAAAAAAAGAAATATAATGTTAAAACTAACTTTCCCAAAACACTCATCTACCCATCTTTTTTTAAGAAATCTTTGAAAAAATAAGATGACGGTAATAAAGGTAACATAAGAAATAAAATGAATTGAATTTTATCTTAACTGAACATGTGAGTTCAACTTATTTATCAATTCAATTCAGTTATAATAGAGAATTAGTTCCAAACAACTTATTAGCTATGTTATTTTCAAAATCTTCTTTTGTCTTTGTTACCTTTTCTTTTTTAAGATGCTAGTTTTCAACCAAAAAAAATCAATTTTCCAAAGGAAAGCAAAATTTTTGAATAAACGTTTAATGCTTATTTTTGATTTTCTAGAAGTGAAAGAAAAACCAATAAGAAACAAGAGACTTACCCTGAGCATTCTATAGTTTACTTTGTTTTGCACTTTACCTCCACTGTTTTAAAAATTACAAAAAAAACATCATTATTCATTAAAAAATTTCAAATCACATTAAATAACCAAACTAACCCCATATATATTATATCCAAAAACTTAACAAAAGACAAACACAACCTTATCCCACACTTTCTCTCTCTGATATGATTTCTAAACTAAACAAAAGCTCTATAAAATTTGTAAAAAACTCATCTCGATTTAACCTAAAATTCTACAAAATCAATGTTGAAGGGATTTGTAGTCAATTATCTTTATATCGATTCACATCATTAGGTGGTGGGATTTCTCCCATGTACTGTTGTCATCAATAATGAGACAACAAAAAGGTATGTCATCTCACTTGTTTTCTCGAATTGAAACTTTAATAATCAAGTTAGGTTTAATGGTTGTTTAATTGTTGCTATTTCATTAGAATATTGTTTGGTTTGCAAGATTAAACATAAAAAACAAAGTGCATAAACTTTAAGTTAATATGGAACCCGTAGATCTTTAAGTTGTTTCTTGTTCAATATTCAATATTCAAAACTCAAAGGGGTTTATAAAAGTAGGGAAACAACTTAGATTTTTTTTCTTGAAAACCTAAAAAATTCTCCAAATTAAAAATTAGGGTGACTATAACCCTGATTTTGTATTCTTTTACTGTAAAATGCTTAATTAGTATTTAATTTTACAGGAAATAAAATGTCCAGCATTATTGTACATCATGGAATTGTTTTATACATTATGATAAACTACTTCTTTAAGTATATATATTGCATAGACAAATTGTTAATTTGCAAGCAAGTTTATGACAAAGACTTATATGGGTATAGTATAAGGGATGATAGGGATAATAAAATAGCTAATAATTCCTTGATAACATAGATTTTGAATATGTATGAAGTAAAAGGAAAGGAAGAAATCATATTAATATTGATCATAATATTGCTCTACTATAAATGAAAATGCCTAAGTGTTATACATGCAAACCAAATGTTGCTAATGTTGTTGATAGGTTTATTGGAGTAAAATATTTTCAAACAATGATAGTAATAAAGTTATACTAATTATTAAAGAAAAAGGTTTAGATTTTGATAAAAATAATGATAGTGTTGGTTTGGAAGCTGGAGAGGGTCCAATTATAATTGTGGATGTTAATAATTATAATATCGGTGTTGGTACTAGTGTTGGTTGTTCTAATATAGGTGTTAGTGTGGGTGTTGGTAGTTCTAGTGTGGGTGTTGGTAGTTCTAGTATGAGTGCAAATAAAGATGAATGGATTATAATATTATAATTTAAAGTGTGAGTGCTTGTGTGGGAAGTTCAAATTATAATATTTAAAGTGAAGATAGTGGTATTGAATGTAGAAAGATTACTAGGATGAGGATTCTAGCGAAGATGATGAGAGTTATATTCCTTCAGATAAGGAATGGTTTGAATTCTTGATTGCAAATAAAGATGAATGGATCGATAGTTTAAAAAAATGCTTGGTTTGGTCAAATATTTAATGGTGTAACAAACTCGGAAAATAAAGGGAAGCTAAGTGGTGATAAATATGATGTTAATGTTAAAGGTAATGAAACTTCTGGTAGTAGCGATAAAGGTGATAAAGAAGAGAAAAAAGTTATTGATCTTACAACTAGATTTAAGTGTAAGACATTTAATATGGGTGTTGATGGATCTATTAAATTTGCTGAATGTGAGATTTTCACTAATGTCACTCACTTTAGAGATATTTATGAAGAATATAAACTAAAACATAGATATCATCTGAAAAGATACATTAATAAGAAAGAAAAGGTCAAAGCTACATGTATGGGTAATGGTTGTGTGTAGAGGATATATGTTTCTTTGGTTTATAAGGTAGTAAACTCTCATGGTTATGTCTTTGTGAGATCAACATAGTTGCAGTAGGCATAAAAACATAATAACATTTAATTCTACTTGGATAGCAAAGAAGTTGCTTTTAATTATTAGTGCAGACCTAAACACATCCAATGAAGCATTTGATACAATATCGGATGATAAGTTTAGGATTAATTCACACTCAATACAACTATGAAGAACAAAGACTTAAGCTAAAGAGTTTATGGAATGAAGTCATAAGGAGTCTTATAAGAGACTACCTAGATATATCCAACTTTTGAAACACTATAACTTAGGGTTTAATGTGTTTATAAAATTTAACCTTAACTACAACTATAAAATGTATTCACCAAGAAAATTTAAAAAGGGGGTATGTATGTTTGAAGGCGAGGAAGAAAGGATTTGTTAATATACCTTCATTGGGATTGATGGATGTCATCTAAATGAGGGCTTATGGAGAGTATTATTGTCTACAGCTAGTTTGGATGACAGTAATAGACTATTAATTTTTGCTTATGTTGTTGTTGAATGTGAAAATAATGACACGTGAAGATGGTTTTTATATGCACTTTATAGATCAAATACATCAAAGATCTTTTTTGTATCATGTCTAACAGACAAAAGATAAATATCTATTTTATAAAAAAAAACTATTTGTAATTAATTTGATTTTTAGAATTTTGTCTTTTTTTAATAGAGTCTACCTGAATCAACATATCTATGTCAATCTAAAAAAGAAAGAAAATTATGGGTTAGAACTAAGATAAGCTTTTGGGGTGCTTTAAAAACTTTTACAATTTTGGAATACAACAGTCATATGAAAGATATTAAAATTATGGACAATAGAACATCAAATTGGTTAAAAACAAATACCTGGTGAGACTTAAGCTAGGCATATGTTTGACAATGCAATTAAAGTGAAAATATCACCAATAACTTGGCATAATCTTTCAATAACTGGGTTGGGAAATATAGGGCTATGCTAATTTTGATGTCATAGATAAATCATGCTGAAACTAATGACTAGGTTTTCATGATAGATTTGCACAGACTGCACAATGGGAAACAAAAACTACACCATTTATAAGGAAGTTATTGGATAATTCTATTGAGAATGATAGAAATTTAAGCATGATTCCAACTAGCATTGTTGAATATCAAGTATTTGATGGTCAAACAAGTTGTGTGTTGATTAAGATAAAAATAACTTTTCTTGTGGTGAATGGATGATAAATGAAATACCATGCAGGTTGTGGTACCTTGCATAAAGCATAAGAGAATTGAAATTGAAGTTTTTTTCACACGTATTACACTATGAAAATATTTAAAAAGACATACTTTGAGGTGGTTTACTCATTATAATAGGTTGTATTGGATCTTGATGATCGAGATGTAATTATGCTACCTCAAGATCATGATGATAGGAATGTAATTATGCTACCTTAAACCTGAAAAAAGTGTAGGTCAACTAAAAAAGAATATAAGAAGGAAAGATAGAGAATAGATACTTGGTAATGACAAAAAAAAAGAGGCTGCCACATTAAGGTTAATAATCGTAAGCAATATACCCACAATTTCAGTACATGTCTAAGAGATAGTACTACCCAACTTAGTGATGGATGTAGTGGTAGAGTATCCAAAGATGTGAAAGGATCAAAGGGTAATGTTAGGAGATTCGGGTTATCAATAGTTGTTGTGAGATGAACTAGAGGTGTTGTAAGAGAATCCAAAGGTAGCAAAGCTAGTAGAGCTGGTAGAAAGGTTGCTGGTATATCATCTTTTTCAGATATACATGTAATTATCTAACATATTATTTGTGCTAATTCTATTAGTTTAAAAATTCTACATTTAGCCAATCAATATTTTTCTTTTAAATAGCAGACTACTCAATTTACATTCTCTTAGCATTCAACACAAATAAACCGTATTAAGTGAAGAATATGAAAATCTTTAAATTGTTATATGTGTTTATGATATGATCTCTAAGTATTAGGATGTTTTCTACTACCTTGATGTATACAACTTTTAAAACATATTTGTTAATAGATGTATTAATATCAGTGTTGCCTTGATATATGCAACTTTTGAAATATATTGCATTGTTGATGATTTATTTCATGTATTAATATCATTTGTTTAACATGGACATTATAATAGTTACAAACATTAGCATTGCACATATTAAATTAACTATCACCATTAACTCTATACGTACAATGCTAGCCTTCATATTATGATTCTTGATCCGAACTTGATGTAACTTATCTTTCATTATATTCACTTCACCTAGTATAAGTTTAATATCATTAACACATGTAAACTCTTTCATAGTTAATTCAATTTCATTTATAAGTTTACATCAATCAATGAATGTGTTGTCACATGACCTATCATCACATCTATAGAATAACTTGTTCTTGCTAACTTCAATCTCTAAAATCCTAACAACTATTTTTTCCAATATTTCATAATTGTTACAACTTTGTATGCTATTATTATGTTTGATGTAGATGAATTCATGTTTTGAATTTGTGAGTTTATAAAGATTTTTTTATAATAAGAATAAATGATTGATGAGAAGAAGATGTGTTGTTTTGATGAAAAATTAGTGTTGTTTTGATGAGAAGAAAGGGTACAGGTTTTCATGAGAAAATAAGGTGTTGTTTTGATGAGAAAAAGGGTTGATATTTTGATGAGAATATTTGTGTTTTGATATGAAGAAATTTACAAGTTTTGATGAGAAGAAGGGATGTTGTTTTGATGAGAATAAAAGTGTGTTTTTTTATGAGAATATATATGTGTTTTGATAAGCTCAAATATATGTTTTGATACGAAAAAATTTGCAAGTTTTGATAAGAAGAAATTGTGTGTTTTGACCGGGTAAAAAAAAAAAAACTCCAACAGTAACTTGTAAATAATAGGAGTTTTTTTGCACCAAGAGTTCTTTAATCTTTAAATAAAAAATAATGACAAACCTATAAATAATTAGAACTTTTTTTTTGTCTGTTTTTTTTTTTTTGCGTCATTTTAAGACATATAAAGTTGAGGATGTTTTTTTCACCAAAAACAAAGTTTAGAGTGTTTTATGTAAGTTATGAAACAATAAAGGCAAAGTGTAAACTAAAGTAAACTATAGGATGCTCATGGTATTTTTTTAAAAAAATAATTTAAAAAGAGGATTGAAAATTGACTCGAGTCAACCCAAGTTAAACCGTCAGACTCGTGTCTCGGGTCATAAACCAAGTTAACCTCATAGAAAGTAAATCAAAATAAATCAGAAAGTCTAATTCTTACTCAATAAAATGTTGAATGATAAAATTTGGAGAAAAGTCAAATAAAAGAAAAAAAATAGAGTAAATCAGGTTAACCTGTTAAATTTATAACCAGAATCGTAAGACTCGGATAACCCCATAAAAAACAAACTGAAACAAATCATGAAATTCTATTTAAAAAAACTAAATATAAAAGGATAAAATTTAAATTTGAAAAAATATATTTTAAAAAAACACTATTAAAATAAATAGTATTTTGTAAGGTGGTACACAGTAAAAGCACCACCTCTTATAGTGTTTTGTTAACTAGATAATTACAATATGTTAAGTAATTCACTCACCTTAAAAGGTTCAAAGTCAACCCGAATTACTGGTAAAAATGTAATTGAGCTTTTAAAAGAATTTATAGACGCCACTAGGTTTGATAACATTGTTTATTTTAAAAATATTTTTTTATTTAATTATCTAATAAAAAGCAAGATGCTTGAAAAATTAAGTACTAAGCCTTGTGCATCAATCTTATAGAAAGCAAATTGAAACAGATTATAAAACTCAATTCTTAACATAGTTTTTTTAATTGAGAAACAAAAATAAGAAATTTATTTTTTTATAAAATAAATTAAGAAATATATGAATTGATAAATCAAAAAGAATTATTAATGCTAATTAAATATTAAAGTGAGAAACTAATATTCATCATAAAAATAAAAATAAAAGATAGATGCACCTCTAAATTTTTTTACACCGACTATCTTTTTTATTTTAAATATTTACATTCATTTTATCTTAGAAGCTTGTCACTAATAACAAATAATTTCTAGTTTTATAAAAACTTTATAGAAATCAAACTCATCTCTTCAAATATCATTCAGCTAAAAAAATAAATTACTATTTAAAAAACAAAGTTAATTCAAACATACAAAAAAATCAATTCCACTATTATTATAATCACAGTTAAACACATAAATCATCATAATAACAACCTAAATCAAAGGTAATTTTTGAAATTCCTCTAATTATCTAAACTAACAACGTGGTTATTCATAGTAAAACCCCATCATTAACCAAAATCTCTTCAATTTGCTTAATAAACATGTCATTACATCATAAATTAACAAGTAACCATTCAAATTATCATTTTCAAAAATCAAGCATAAACCCTAATAAATCTAAATTTAGGGTTTTCTTTCCCTTTCAATAAAAACTCCATTAAAGGCAATAAAGTCATAGAAATCATCTTACCCAACAACAATTAAACTCAATTTAATGAGTTAAAGGTATGTCCTTCCACAAATCTACTATTTCTTCTAAAATTAGTCTTCCTCGCTCTTGTTTCTATGCTTCCAAGCCCCCCTCTCTCTCTCTCTCTCTAGGTTTTCTAATTTAGTTTTTTTCTTTGATAAAAATCCACCTAAGACAATTTCCCTTAACTTCAATCTTTGAGAAATGAAGAAAAATGGAAGAGAAGATGAGTTTTTAAGGCAAATTGTCTCTTCAAATCGTCAGCCTCTTCTATTTAATGGGGAAGGAAACTTTTTTCCTTGTTTACAAAATTGTCACTCGTTAGTTTTTACAGGAATAGTTTTCATAAATCTCTTGATCTCAAAAACTTTTGTACATAATTTTATTTCATTTAATCCGGGATTAATAATACTACTCTTTTAGGACATTTCACCTTTTATCATAAAAATAATTCAAATAATTCTATCATTTTTTTTATAAATCACTCTACTACATAGGAGGTTTGCTCTAACTGTTAATATTCTCTATGCACGATTTTATTCTTTATTTTATTCAAAATTCTACTTTAAATTTTTTTTGTAAAGACTTCCACCTCCAGTCACAAAAAAGTATTTTCCTTTAAATTCATTATTTTCTTTCTAATTAGGTTTACATAATTTATCACGAGACTTAAAACACCAGTTTATCAAGAATTTTCACCACCAATCACAAAATTTTCTTTTATTTTTTTTATTTTTTTGTTGAGAAATATCCCATTCAGCACAAGTTTAAAATTTTAGGCTTGGTGTTTACACAAAATGATACAATCAATAAAAAAATGTTTGATGATCAATTTTTTTAAAAAAAAATCAATAAAGATTTATTAGGAGCTCCACGGTTCATGGCTTCATTATAAAATACCTAGAAGATTTTGTTTTTACTAAATGAGGGCTCGCGTTATGCTATAAGTCTGAGCTATTTTTCTATAAAAAATGATATTTAGGTGTCACAAGTGTATTTTAAAGAAAACAAATTAATGACATGGGTCATAACTTTGACACGTCAAATAAGTAGGTTTTATTTCAATCAAATAATAAAAACATAAGCACTATAGTAAATAGATTAAAAAAAAAAGACCACGGTAACCTAGGAAAAAAACTTTTTCCCAAGTGCAAAAAAATAATTATGTTCAATTTTCAAACAATTAATTATGGAACAAAAAAATTGGATAAAAAAGAAAAAAAAAACCAGCGTAAGTCAATCCAAGTTAGTATGATAGACATGTAAACTGGACAATAAAAAACGAGCTAGCCCGGGTCAACCCACCAAACCCACGTCGCAGGTCATGAGTTTGGGATAACCTTATAGAAAAAGAATCAAAGAAAGCAACAAAGCCAAATAAAAAAAACTAATGTCGAACGATGAAATTAAAAAAGAAAATAAGATTATAAAAGATGTCAACCCTGTTTAACTTTTCAAACACGTAACTCGGGTCATTAGACCGGAAGTACCATACATAGAAAATCCATGAAGCTCAATCCATAACAAATTAAATGTTAAAGGATGAAATTTGAAAAAAAAAATCAATTACATAAAAGGATCCAAAAAAAAAGATAAGAATTAAAATTATGATAATGAAAATTGAAATAAAAAATAAATTAAAGGGAAACTATAATTTTTTTTTATTGAATGGTTAAATTAAAAATAAAAATAACTTCAACAAAAGTAAAAAACAATTAAAAAAACAAAGACCATATTGAAAAAAATAATATACTATAAATTTAGATTGGATGATGAAATTGAAAACTAGTAAAACTTATACAAAAAAACCCAAAAAATAAGAAATTAAAAGAATAAAGGACAACTAAAAAAAACAGATGACAAATTAGTATTGAATGATGAAATTAAAAATAAATAAAACTTTTATAAAAGGACCAAGAATAAAAATTAAAAATAAAAAAAAATAAGGATTAAAATATTAAAAACAAATAAGGCCACCATGTAACTTTTAGGGAATGAATGAAAAAATAAAAAAAAAATCACTAGTAACAAACCGCTCCGCTACCTCCAACTCATACTGATTAACTGGAAAAGAATGTGTCAATACTTTAAAAAACATGATGAAATGATATTTTTTTTCACCAAAAAATATCATATGCTATTCAAAATACACGAGCTTTTCCCACATGGTGACACTTATAACACATGCACCACCAACAACTTTTTCTATTTCAGTATTAATTAATTCAATATATTTTTTTATTCCAAGAATAAACTTTTTATTTTATTATATTTTAAAAAATGAAAAGAAAAAAGTACTCCTTTTAAGATATTTTAAAGATTCTTATTCGAAGAGTTATTAAATTATTTTATTATGATAAAACAAATTGAAAAGACTCTCATATCTATAGTTAATTTTTTAATGACAACACTAAGGTCATTGATTTTTCAAGGAAGGA
>Ga0325403_1004327_pt1 | contig 13186 bp, 8 predicted proteins | sample PopdelMetagenome_19_FD_205665 | JGI IMG/M metagenome (GOLD analysis project Ga0325403, IMG submission 205665) | Populus deltoides microbial communities from Bellville, Georgia, United States - Xylem-PdKOR-R4 | ecosystem: Host-associated > Plants > Phyllosphere > Stem > Wood/Secondary xylem...
CTGAACTGAGATCTCTTTGTCGATCCCCTTCAACCAGAACCAAAATCTGTGTGGTTGGGCTGAACTAAGACCCCTTCGCCGATCCCCTTTAACCAGAACCAAAATCTGTGTGGTTAGGATAGACTGAGATTCCTTTCGCCAATCCCCTCTAACAAGAACTAAAATTCCTGCGTGTGGTTAGGATAGACTGAGATTCCTTTCACCAATCCCCTTTAACCAGAACCAAAAATACTCTGTGGTTAGGATAGACTGAGATTCTTTTCACCAATCCCCTCTAACCAGAACCAAAAATACTCTGTGGTTAGGATAGACTGAGATTCCTTTCGCCAATCCCCTCTAACCAAAACCAAAATCCTGTGTGGTTAGGATAGACTGAGATTCCTTTCGCCAATCCCCTCTAACCAGAACCAAAATTCCTGCGTGTGGTTAGGATAGACTGAGATTCCTTTCACCAATCCCCTCTAACCAGAACCAAAAATCCTCTGTGATTAGGATAGACTGAGATTCCTTTCGCCAATCCCCTCTAACCAGAACCAAAATTCCTGCGTGTGGTTAGGATAGACTGAGATTCCTTTCGCCAATCCCCTCTAACCAGAACCAAAAATCCTCTGTGGTTAGGATAAACTGAGATTCCTTTCACTAATCCTCTCTAACCAAAACCAAAATTCCTGCGTATGGTTAGGATAGACTGAGATTCCTTTCGCCAATCCCCTTTAACCAGAACCAAAATCCTCTATGTAGCTCGGTCAACCTGGAATCCCATATGGCGACTCCCTTCAACCAAAGCTAAAATCTTTATGTTGTGGTTAACCTAAGATTCCTTCTGGCAATCTTCTTTAACCAAAAAATATTTTCCTTCTTCAAGATGATAGGGTTCGAATTGAAGACTCTTCTTCGTTGATCTTCTTATTTCTTTGAGATTTCCCTAATGTTAGGGTTTATCTCATCTTCCTCTCGTTTCCAGGGTCAAAACCATGATTCTTTGTTGTTCATCAACTCAATGATTCTTTTTTTGGTCCTAAATCTTGCTAGACTAAGGATTTTTCCTGCAACAAATAAACATATATGCAATGTTTTGATGTTAGATGACATGCATGCATCCTTATCTAATTTGAAATATAGGTCCCCTCCTCTTCGATGTTCCATCATCACAGGGTGCCTTTGTTTGCTTTTCAAAGCTTTCTTTATTTTTTCAATGTACTGGCTTATTCGTGTGCTAGCCTTCCACTCAGATGTAAGTGTAGTGCCCATCTTGGGCTGTCTACGACGATCACTACTCTCGGTTGTTCTCAAGCTTGACCATGCTTCCAAATGTGGTGTTGCTCGATTCATCCCGAAGGAGTGGAACAAATCATCCATCTCCTAGATTCTCTCAAGAATTGTCCTTTAATTGGTTGTGCGTGTTTTACCAACACCTATCAAGAGGTTTTCTAGTGTTTAACCTTATTTTAGATTGCCAATTGGTCATGGACTTGCCCCTAGTTGAAACAATACTCTTCAAGTATATGTTATCATCAGTTTTCTTGGAAACTATCCAATCATCGAGACATGCATCTCATAGCTTGCAGTACAAAGGCTTATGGTTGTATGCTCAGTGTTATTCTCAATAGATTCCCCTCAGCTCTTCTAATCAGATTGTGAAAAGAAATGTCTCGGCCTCATCAATGATGTTGCTTTTATCACCCATACTCATGCGGTGAAACGCACATTTGGCTTCAAAACAAATTGTCCCATAGTCAGTCTTCGTGGTGGGTGCCTTTTCCGACATTCATTCAATGCAGTTGTGTGATAACATCTGTCGATAACCATGTTTCAAAGGATGACAATATGAGGTTTTCCTTCAAGTGCAACATTGTTCCACAGTCAGTCCTGGTGGTGTGCATCTTTTTGCCATTCAATTAAATTCATTCGTGTATCCTCATCGATCGTTAGCCATGTTTCAAAAGATGATGATATGAAAGTCTCCTTCAAGTACATCTTTGTTTCTCCATTGCTGACAGGGTTCACTAGAGCATGGACTATTTGGAACGACATTGCCCCTAGTATGATCTGAATGTGCTCATTCATTGATTATCTTTCTTTGAACATCATTGTCTTCAGTTCACTGATTCATCATTTACTCATCTTTCATTGTCTCATAGCTGATCTGAATACTGCTTGTTTTTCATTCTCAGGGTCCACTGTATTGCTCCCAGCTGCTCAACTTTTCAAGAAGTGTCGAGGACTTCAATGTCATTTCTATCAACGATTTCATAGACTCAATCGATGTTCTTCTATATCCGATAATCTTCCTTGTTTTGGAATCAACTCTCATATTTCAAAGATCATGTATATTCGAAGTCTAGTTTGTTGAAATGAAATCATAGATGTCCCTTTTTTAAAAAGACCTTTTGAAAATCAAGCTTTTTGATCAAAGACCCAACACACGTTATTCGAAATATACAGTCCTTTGATTGTCATGTATTTTGAAAACAGAAATTGACCCGTTGTAAGACTAAAATGGCTTTTTTCTTTTCTTTTTTTTTTCATGGTTCTTTGTATCCATTTTAGACTCTGATTTTGGGTATATCTTTTAATGGTCTGTGATTGGGTGACCTTTTTTGTGAATTTTTAAAAAACAAGATGCTCAAGTCAAAACTGAGGCTTTATCAAGAAAGGCTGTTTCTCTTCTTAGCACTTATTTTATCAGTATGCATAATAACCAATAGCTTAATTCATGATGTCACGACCCTTATGAAAAAGCTCTTCCAGTTTTGAGAGCGACATTTATCGGTTCAGATTGTTTACTTGATCAAAAAGGGCTTTTAAAAGGACGTAATGTGGGCGATAGTTCATGGCTATAAAAGAAAGGAATTTCACAGGCTCAAAAGGTGTTTGGGGTTTTAAAGATCTAGGATCAACATCAATTATCCATCAACTCTCTTTCTCTCGTTGTCGTTGCAGAGGAATGACATAAAACCTTGTGAATCTCAAATATCAGACTTCTCTTAACATAAGTCATAATGCAAATCCGTTTTTCCTTGATGAATAACCAACCTCAATCATCTGATAACATCAGAGGCTTTATAATGGATACCAAAAGTCACGTTTATAGCTTAGTTTTTTTTTCTGGTATTGACTTTTATTATGCCTTTTCTTGATTGATATATATATTTTTTTTTTGCTCTTCATAGACTTGATAAGTGTTCTCCTTCCTCTATCTTTGACTTGTCTTTAAGTGAAGGCAATTTCAACCTTTTTTTTTTTTGCTTTCTTATAGCCTTCCTCAAAATTTTCTTATATGCCCCCAGTCTATGTGTTTTCTTTTCGCCCTCTCTCAATCATTGGACTTTTGTTCTAAGTTTTTCCCTTTATCCATTAGTTATATCAATGTCTCCAAAATATCTCTCATCTGCCCCCAGTGTGAGGTGTGATCCTAGTCAGGGTTTTTTTTATGAAAAGAATATTCTATCCAGCTCAAAAATGGGACTACAAGGGATATAATCTTTAGAAAGTGAAGAGATAACAAAAATGGCCTTTTCTCATTTCAAGTAAGGTCAGTTAAAACCGATAAATTTTGACCTTGTCCAGTGTAATGATTGGGACTTCTAAGAATCATGATTCACGAGTCCATAACTACTGAATCCACTATATGTCATTATACATACTGCTAAAACTTAGCCATATAATGTGTGGTTTAATTTTGTGTGTGAGCTCAAAATTTTTTTCGTTCACCTCTTCTTGTTTATCATGTCATTTCAACAATCATCGAGTCTTTTTTGTAATCAAAACACTTTTAATCTTCAGGACTGATTAACCTTTATCGCATGTTGGAGTTTGATCAAAATATTTTGTCAGAATAAAATGCTAAACATCTGTTAATTTCAAAACAACAAAGAGACAAACGAGACATGTTTCGTTGAAGGATGAGATATGATCCCAAAACAAAAATGCAACATTCCACAACAATATGATTGACAATTCATCGCCATTCTTGAATCAGCTTTTCTAGCGATATCTGTGTTTTGCCAAGCATTTTCGATCACATGTCATTCTAAAGATGTTTGGGGGACAATATAGCCAATGACACCCTCCTTCACAGAATCTACTCGTCTCTTGCTCACCAACTTCCGGACTCGCTTCTTGAAATTCTTGCAACTCTTCAATTGAAATGGTTGAGGACCCCACCATGACATCACATCTCTTGTCTGGATTATACTACCTAGGAAACGGTGGTTGCATGGGATTTATCGGAGTCAGGCAAAAGTCTAGAATCTGGCAGATGTTGGTAAATAAACTCACACGGCAACTGTTCAATTGAAATTCTTTCAACTATTCCATTTGAAATGGTCGAGGACCCCACCATCACTTCACATGATTATACCACATGGCAAAGGAATGTCTATCTTTTGCAAAGACATTGGAGTAGTCGATGATACAACGAGACTTGGCTAGACCACATAATTAAGGTTTCCCACTGTCAAAGTCTTCTTTTCATTCATCTCTTATCATTGTTCTGGAATACTTGGCAGAACCTTCAATCTTTACCATCTTGATAGCTTGGTTCAATTTTCTTGGCAATTCACACAATTTCATATCAGTCTTCCAATGTTGTTGTTGTTGTTGTTGTTGTTGTTTTAGGATTGTTGGAAACCTCTCAATAGCTAGGTAATCTTGGCAGCGCATAAAAACTTGTAGCATCGCCATTACCAACGTGTGGAATCACATATTGGCAAAACTAGAAAAGAACCTGATGAATCTAAAACTCTTCTGCCTCATCTTTGATTGCTCATAGACAATGCAACAAACAGACACTTGTAGAGGGAGTTCTGTTCTGTTGAAAATTCATTCTTCATGTTGTTTAGTCCAAGTTTGTCTTTTCTCCCTACTTCTGTATTTCAATGCTGACACTGGTAGGAGAAAATTATAGACGATCTGAAACTATCACATCTCTTCTTGGATTTCCCACTTGCAGATTCACAAACAGATTCTTGCCGAAAGAGCTCTACCACATTGAAGTTTGATGTCTGTTCATGTTTTTCAAACCAGGTCTGTCGCTTCAACCTACTATAGTGTTTTACTGGTGCCACTGATGGGAGAAAGTTTCAAAGCATATGAAACTATTACATCCCCTCTTGCATTCCCCATTTGCAGATCCACAATCAAATCTCTACAGAGAGAGCTCTGCCACGTAGAAGTTCAGTGTCTAATCATGTTTTTTTTTTGTCACTTTTTTTTTCAGACCAACATCTTGTGCTGTTGAATTGGAATTGAGCTCAAAGTGGGGGTAACTTCAAAGAAGACTAATGCACCATGCACCGAAGGCTAACAGCTATTGGGTGCCATTGGAAGATGTGGAGGCGATGAACGATTAACAGTGCAACTGAAGTCGAAAGGAGATCATCTTTAATTGATGAATGAAGGTGTTGCTACTGTTATTCAGGACTGAAATGAAGGAAAAGGCAGAGCATTGATGTTGTGGTCACTACTGGTGGAATTCTGACAAGAAAAGCCAATCATTTTTTTGTCCCGTAGACTACGATGTTCCCACGGAAGGCTGTGCATGCATTCTTTTTTCTTAAAGCTCAGCACTTGTTCAAGCAGATGTGAGTCTAACTACTTCACTTTCGAGGCTCCAATTTTCTTTTGACAATAAACCTCTGTCTGACCTTTTTCTTCATTTTTCCTCATATTTTCCAATCACGTGTAGCACAGCTCATGTGGGGGAACCTTCTTTTCAACACGGTACATGCATGATGAATGTATAAACATGCAATCTATATGATGAACTCGCCCTTCGAGGGTGACATATGATCGCAACTCTTGCATGATGAAACAAGAATCTTGATTCTTGCACAAACTCTACAATGAAAATTTTCTGAGTGACGGTCATTGTGTCACCCACAAGTCTTGAGTTCAAGATGCTTCAAGAAGGGCTTGATCGGATGCAAGACAATGTGTACGAAGCATACATCCTAAAGGCAGGTTCTTATCTTTTTACGTGAGACAAATGGTAGGTTTACTACTTGGTCTCTAAAAAGGATCTCTCGTTTTCCCAGTGATCACCTTCTTGAAGGCAATATAGGGGCCCAGTAGGTAATGAGATGGCACGTGTACCAACTGTTACCAGTCTAAGCACTCAACGAAGAGTTGGGGTTTCCACAAACTTAAACCTTGATTAAAAGTCATAAGGTAAGCTGTTAGTCCCCCTCCTAACCTGAAGCTTATGTGTGTTTTAAAAATTAAAACATGTGATGCATAAGACAATTCTATATAATGCATGAATAAAACAAAAAATAAAATAAGACAAAAAGCAAAAAACTTAAACACATCAAAAATACAAAGCTTAGTCCAATAATGTTAAAAATAGTACATCCCTAGTGGAGTCGTCATTCTGTCGCACATCAAATCCGCGCGGCATCGGCTGGCAATTTTTCATTTCGTTTGCGTTTTGATTGGTTCGTTGGAGTTGCCACCTAGTATTTAATTGAAGGCTACTAAGAAACTCGGGTACTGGTCTTGTCAGAGATTCACGGGTAAGGGACTGGTTGTGATTAGGGAAGGTATTAGCATCCCTAACGCACCCTACCTGAGGTAAGCTGCTTCGTGGACTTGATGTGTTAAAGAAGATTTAAAAATTTTGTTCTTTCATCGAATTTTAGAAATACGACTTACATATAAGTTCATAATTCTTTATCTGTGAGCAATTCAAAATATTAAATTCTTCTTTATTCTTGCAATTTTATCATACAAAAAAAAAACATTCATAAACAAAATACAAATCACACATTTCCTTTTCACTATACTTTTCTTTTTTTTTCTTTTCTTTTTTATTACATCAACACTACAAATTATAAAAAGTCAACTAAACAAAAAAACATTAAACAATTTTTACAATTACAAAAATTAGCCCCAAAACAATCTGAAATTACAGGGATAGCCCCAAACAGGCCGTGTTTGGGCTGAGGGAGCAAAGCTCTTGGCTGGCGAGAAGAAGGGAAAAAAAATTTGATGAGGGAGGGCGGCGGCTCCGGGTGAGGGAGAAGAAAGAGTTAAGTTTTTTTAGGGTTTTCCTATTTTTGTGTTGCCTCCCCCAAATTACAAAATTACCCCCCCTGGTTTTGAGTTTTGGACCTATATTTATAGGTAAAATGTTACCTGGGACTCAAAATTGGTCCCTCAACTTTCTTTTTTTGTAAATTTTGATTTTCTTGTTTTTTTCTTGTATTTTTTAAAACGAGCAATATCAACGTTGACTCAAAGAGAAAAATCAAGGATTTTAAAAACAACGCGTGAAAAGTTGAACGCGTTCGAAAACTTCTGAAAATTTAAATTTTTTTTTAGACGACGTTGAAAATGCTAAAAACAATGCAAATATATAAAAAAAACATATTTTTTTGGATTTTCGTTGTTTTTCGCTATTTTTGAATTTTTTTCAAAAATTTTATCAAACAGGTGGGTCAAAAATTGGGTAGCAACAGGAGGAACTTGTCATCCCACCGCTCTAAGTATCTTTCCCAAGGCCTACAGAAGTGATTCGATCTGGCATAATGGATCTCCACATCAATACCCTGGAGAGCCAAGAAGAAAAACAAATAGAGGAAGCGGATTTGGAAATGAAGGATGAAGTTCTACCACAACTTTCCTTTCACACCATTAATGAACCTCCTACCAGATTTTTCGTGCGAAGATTGGCTGAAGGAGAGGTGTACCAAAACTAGAAGATGGAGCCTGCTCCTATTGTGTTTAAAAAGTAATTGTTCTTTTTTGATCATGCTCGAACTTGTTTTGTCTTGTTTTGACTTGTGTTGATCATGTCGGTATTTTAGCTCATGATACTGCAAGATTTTCTATGTTAACCAAGCACTTTTGTTTTAATGAGATCATGCATTTTCTTGTGTCCAATATGTGCTTGTATTTTTTTTATCTTTTCACGAATCACACTTACACGAGCACACCTTGCACTTTCAGGAATCCTGAAAGTTCCATCGATTCACAAAACCATTGCACTAAGAATAATTGGCCAAACTTTGATAATATGATTGCAATGGATGATGAAGAATGGGGAGAGGAAGATATAAGAGAGTTTACTAAGCTGGTAGAAAATTCCGAAAAAGCCTGGGAACCTGCTAGTGAGAAACTAGAAGTCATTAACTTGGGAAACAAGCAAGAAAAGAAGGAATTAAAGATTGGCACTCTTGTTACAACTGAAGAAAGAAATAAACTGGTCTCTCTATTACATGAGTATGCAGATGTTTTCGCCTGGACTTATGCAGATATGCCTGGTCTAGATACTGACATAGTAGTACATAAGATTCCTTTAATAGAAGGAAGCAAGCCAGTTAAGCAGAAAACCAGGCGAATGCGCCCGGACATATTACTCAAGGTAAAGTCCGAGATACAAAAACAGTGGGATGCAAGGTTTCTAGATGTAGTCCAATATCCTCAATGGGTAGCTAATGTGGTCGTAGTCCCAAAAAAGGATGGGAAGATTCGGGTGTGCGTGGACTATAGAGATTTGAACAAGGCGAGCCCAAAAGATGATTTTCCTTTACCCCATATAGATATTCTCGTTGATAACGCCGCAAGAAATGCTACATATTCTTTTATGGATGGATTCTCTGGTTACAATCAAATTAGAATGGCAGAAGAAGATAAAGAGAAGACCACTTTTGTCACACCGTGGGGGACGTTTTGCTATAAAGTAATGCCATTCGGGTTGAAGAATGCTGGAGCCACATATCAAAGAGCAATGGTTACCCTGTTCCATGATATGATGCACCGAGAAGTGGAAGTTTATGTGGATGACATACTTGCAAAATCAAAGGATGAGGAAGATCATGTGCAAGTGTTAAGGAGACTATTTGAAAGGCTGCGAAAATACCAGCTAAAGTTGAATCCTGCAAAATGCTCATTCGGGGTGAAAACAGGAAAACTATTGGGCTTCATAGTAAGTGGTCGAGGAATAGAAGTTGATCCTGATAAAGCTAAACCTATTCAGGAGATGCCTGCCCCTAAGACAGAAAAGGAAGTAAGAAGTTTCCTAGGGCGCCTAAATTACATAGTTCGATTTATATCCTAGTTGATAGTGACTTGTGAACCAATTTTTTGTTTGCTCAGGAAGAAAAATCCTGGAGTATGGGACAATGATTGTCAAGAAGCCTTTGATAAAATAAAGAGGTACTTGCAAAATCCACCACTATTAGTACGTCCAACACCGGGGAGGCCTTTGATCCTATACTTGACAGTAACAGAAACAACTATGGGTTGTGTGCTGGGACAACATGATGAGTCAGGAAGGAAAGAGCAAGCTATTTACTACCTGAGTAAAAAATTCAATGATTGTGAGTCGAGATACACAACAATTGAAAGGTTGTGTTGTGCCTTGGTTTGGAGTGCGAAAAGACTCAGGCAGTATATGCTATACTACACAAGCTGGTTGATTTCAAAATTAGACCCGCTCAAGTATATCTGTGAAAAACCTTACCTGTCAAGTAGAATAGCAAGGTGGCAAGTGTTGTTGGCAAAATATGATATTGTCTTTATGACAAGAAAAGATGTAAAAGGAAGTATAATTGCCAATCATCTTGCAGATCATGCCATGGAAAACTACGAGCCTCTAAACTTTGACCTCCCAAATGAAGATGTGATAGTAATCGAGAATGAAGGTGGGGAAAGCAATCAGTGGACCCTTTACTTTGATGGTGCAGTAAATGTATCAGGAAATGGGGTAGGAGCTGTAGTAATTTCCCCAGAAAATAAGCAGTATCCTTTTTCAACAAGGTTACTGTTTGAATGTACCAATAATACGGCCGAGTATGAAGCCTGCATCATTGGCCTGGAAGCTGCTTTAGAACTTAAATCCAAGAAGCTTGAGGTCTTTGGGGATTCCTTACTAATCTTCTGCCAAGTCAAAGGTGAATGGCAAACCAAGGATGAGAAATTGAAGTTGTATCAAAATTATCTCTTGAGGTTAGCCAATGAATTTGAAGAAATCAAATTCACCCATATAAGTAGAGATAAGAATCAGTTTGCTGATGCCTTGGCAACCTTAGCTTCAATGACACAAGTTGATGCTAAAAGCAAGGTCCAGCCAATAGATATCGAAGTCAGAAGCTTCCAAGCCCATTGTTGCTTAATTGAAGAATCTCTAGATGGGAAACCATGGTACAAGTTTCTCCAACATCGAGAATATCCTCAAGGGATTTCCAAGACAGATGAAAAGACTTTGAGGAGAATGACCATGAATTTTTACTTAGATGGAGAAATTTTATATAAAAGGTCATTTGATGGGACTCTACTCAGGTGTTTGAATGAAAATGAGATTGAACAAGCATTAAAAGAAGTCCATGAGGGGATTTGTGCTGCACATGCCAATGGGCATACAATGGCGAAACAAATGCAAAGGTCTGGATATTCTGGTTGACCATGAAGAGAGATTGTATAGACTATGTTAGAAAATGCCATAAGTGTCAAATATATGGTGATAAGATAAATGTGCCTCCAACGCCTCTGTTCAATATGATCTCGCCTTGGCCTTTTGATATGTGGGGTTTGGATGTTATAGGGCCAATCAACCCTAAAGCGAGCAATGGGCATAGATTCATTTTAGTGGCCATCGACTACTTCACCAAATGGGTAGAAGCCAACTCTTACGCCCATGTAACACAAAAAGTAGTCAAGAGATTCATTGAAAAGGATTTGGTCTGTCGTTATGGTTTGCCAGCAAGATTGGTAACTGATAATGCTCAGAATTTCAATGGGAAGCTACTTGACTAACTATGCACCAAATGGAAGATTAAACACCTCAATTCTTCCCCTTATAGACCGAAGATGAATGGGGCAGTCGAAGCAGCTAACAAGAATCTTAAGAAGATTATCCAGAAAATGGTGGTCACCTACAAGGATTGGCATGAGATGCTCCCATACGCCCTTCATGCGTACCACACCACAGTTAGAACTTCTACAAATGCAACCCCATATTCCTTAGTATATGGAATGGAGGCGGTTATGCCCTTAGAAGTAGAAACTCCATCACTGCGGATCCTGAAGGATGCAGAACTAGACGAATCAGAATGGGCAAAGTTAAGATTTGAGCAACTAAACTTGATTGATGAGAGAAAACTAGCAGCTATTTGCCATCACCAGTTATACCAAAGCAGGTTAACCAAAGCTTACAACAAGAAGGTCAAACCAAGGGTGTTCAAGGAGGGGGATTTGGTGTTAAGAAAAGTCTCACTAGCATTAGAAGAAGATCAAAGTAAGTGGGCACGAAACTACGAAGGGCCATATGTGGTGAAAAAGGCTTTTTCTAGAGGGGCTTTAATTCTGACTAATATGGATGGAAAGGATCTACCTAGACGTGTAAACTCAGATGTTGTAAAGAAGTATTATGCCTGATGTATTTACCTTTATCAATCAATAAAATTGAAGTTTGGCCAAGATTTCTTTAGTGTGTTTCCCCAAAAAAACTATGCATGATCCCATGTTTTGATAAAGATTCTTGGAAATTCAAAGTTCTAGTACAAAACTAAAATCAAATTGGTGTTTGTTCTAACAAACAAGTTCTAAAAATTCAAGTGATATCCTAACACTTAAAAAACCTGAAAGATAACCCAAACACCATGAAATAACTTCAAAGCTGAGTTTTGACTGCATGAATAATGAGAAATCATTTTGCATATTCGCATGTGAGAAAGCAAAGCTTGTCGATTCTAACTGCATGCGTTTGAAATGAAGAAAAGCCATCTTTGATCATCCTTCACAAAATCTAAAAATCCCTTGTAATCCCTTTTTGAGCCTAATGCATTTTTCTTGAAAAAATAACCTTGGCTAGGGTTACACCCTACACTAGGGGGCAAGTGCAAAAATCCTTAATGACTAAAAGTGCCCAAATAAAGCGGGGGGGCATGAAAGAGTCCTAAAAAGATTTGAGCTTGCCACAAAAATTACTAATATAATAATGCTCAAAATCAAAAAAAGAAAAAGCCCAACACTGGAGGGCACCATGACCCATTTTACAAATTAATTCCAAATTCATGAAAAAAAAAGAGAAGAATTTGGGAAATAAGCACTAGTGATCCTTAGTTTTAAAGTCCTTTAAACACTTTTTGAGCCTATATATATCCTTTTTCTTCATAACCAAGAACCTAACCCTACGTTACGTGCCCAATCAAGCCCTTTCTGATCAAACGCAGGCAATCTAGATCGATAGGCAATGCTTTCCCATGCGAAACAAGTCATTATTCATGCATTCAAAATGAAAACTTTGAAAAATGGTTCTTTGAAACCCTCAAATTGAAACTTGAACCCTTTCGACCAATCAAATATCACTTCACTTCATCAAAAGCAAAACAAAATTTTTCAACACTCATGCAAACCTATCCATGAGAATCGCTTGAATTTCTTAGAACAAACTTGTTTTGGGACAAACATCAAAATGATTTTTCGTAATAACTTTGAAATTCCAAAAATTCTTCACGAAAACAACTTCTTGTAAATAATTAAATCTTCTTCTACATAGCCGCATCCCTAAGAAAAACCCAAATTGAACACTTAGAGACATGATCAAACTAGGGAGCAATCCAGCAAAACACATAAGGTTGGCTCCATAATTCATTTTCTAAGAAAACAAGAGATATGGTACAGAGGTGACTATCCTTCAGATAAAGGTTTGTAGATAAAAAGGTATGTTGATGTCATATCCTTCCCAGGGGTTAAGATCACAAGATGCGACTCGAGTAAACAAGAGTGAGAAAACTATCAAAGCTCACTATCAGAGACTCAAACTTTTAGGAAAATAATAAAGAACAAGTCCACAAAGTGTGACTCGAGTAAGCAAGAGTGGAAAGAACCATCAAAGCTTACTATTAGAGACTCAAACTTTTGAGAAAATGAAAACTCTATGAAGAAAAGGGGACCTATATTTGTCAGGTAAGTATACATGCATATTGATCATGATGTATTACTCTCTTCATTGACAGATCGGTGTCTCATTGTCGCCTCTTTTTGAGTGAGTTGTTGAGGCCTCAACCATCTTAGCTAATGCATTGTGTAGCCCTACCTTTTTCCCTTTGAGTACGCCTTCGAGCCCTCCACCATCTTGGGTTTTGTGCTTTACAGCCTACCTTTGAGTACTGCTTTGAGCCCTCATCTATCGGGTAGTGCGTTTTCTAACCATACCTCCTTTCAAGTGCGTTTTTCAGTC
>Ga0325403_1004329_pt1 | contig 13185 bp, 6 predicted proteins | sample PopdelMetagenome_19_FD_205665 | JGI IMG/M metagenome (GOLD analysis project Ga0325403, IMG submission 205665) | Populus deltoides microbial communities from Bellville, Georgia, United States - Xylem-PdKOR-R4 | ecosystem: Host-associated > Plants > Phyllosphere > Stem > Wood/Secondary xylem...
AGATAAAGGACTAGTTCCATGTCTCTTGTTTTATATGATACTGAACTTTCCAGAATGAGCCGCAATTTCACTTAATTTATTATTTGCTTGGTCCTAACGGCACAACAAACCTGAGGCCACTTTTTTTTTATTTTGGATAAAATATTTGGTTTCAAGAGTATTTTTTATTTAAAAATATAAAAATATATTTTTAAAATAATTTATTTTATTTTTTACATTATTATATTAAAATTATTAAAAAACACTAAATCTTTTTTATTAATTTTATATTTTTAAAGTTAAACATATCCAAACATAATTTTTATAAATAAACAGTGTTGTAATCACTAATGAAAAATCAATTAATAACACTCCATTGTTTTATGGGCATGAATGCATAGTAAATTTGACGACAATAATTATAAAATTATTAAAATGTGTGAAATTTTATAAGATTTGATGAGGAATAGAAAACAATTATAAGTATATATAACTATATACAATATTTTTTTCTTCCAACTTATAACTATAGATAAAGGTGTTTATGTAAAAATATCCTCTTCGTCTAGAATTTCTGGACTAAGTTTTTCCCTTAATCAAGTCTCAAACAAATCATAAATTTGAAGTTATGTATTTACAAAAATTATTTTTTCACATCTTTTACTAGGACACAAACCTGAAATGAAATGATAATTTAAGGAATAAGTTTATTTTCATGATATGTTCCATGAAGACTAAACCTCAAAGAAAATTTTTGGATATGGTTCGGATCTTATACCTTTACCTTTCTTTTTTATTTAATTTAATACTATTATATTCTCTCTTTTTTTTTTATCTCATTCCATTTTAGACCACAAATATATTTAATTTAATTTTTTATTTAATTCTAAAACTGATTTTATCTTTATTGAGTCCACTTTTATCTATACTTTTTTTCAATCTCACTAAACATTTTTAACAATTCATCCCTTTACCTTTTTCTTTACATCCTTATCACTCCATCCTTAAATTTTATCCCTTCATCATTTTTCCTCCAAAAATATCATCCATATCAAACATAACCTATGTATTATGTAATTATAAGTTTCTCATTACATGTAAATACTCATCACTCTTTTCACAAATTCTAAAAGTCTAATGCATATATGATGATTTTGATAATGATAAGGGAAATATAAAACTTAAACTAATAGAACAAGTATGGAAATATTACTATCATCTTTATTTACAAGTATAACCTGTGGTTTGATCACTAATTTGAGCCATTCACCGTGAAATGATTTATCGATTAAATGGAGGTGATGGCTAATTGTAGCTTTTTAGATTGTGGAAGATGTTTCAATACTCGATGTTAAATTTTAGTTTAAGTAGATGTTCTTTTTTATATAAGATTGAGACTTTTTATTTTCTTGTTGGAACAACTTTTCTTTTTAAGAATCATGTTAGGACAATTTATTTAGGTATTATATTGTAGATGAATATCTAAAAATGTTTTTAAAATATTTTTATGTTGTTAAATTCATTTGGTTATTGTTAATGATATGAGTTATATGTTAATAATGTTTTTGTCCATATATGGTTGTCGTTAATGCATGTGGCACACAAACATTTTTCATATAGCATATTGACATAAATTTATTGAATAATTTAAGCATTATAGCAAGGCATTTAAAGAATTCATGGCATACATAATGATTTATCATATATTCATCAAAACTATATCAAATCAATGTTTTATTATTGACATATAACATATTGCTTAATTAATAATATCAATACTCAATGTTTATGTTATTATCAAAACATCATGAAAAACTTTAATAAATCATCATCGTAGTCATAAAGCTAATAATCTCTTTTTTTTATGAGGACAAAAACATTGATGCAATAAGCATATAATAAAACATAATAAAAGCATGTTCAATATATGCATCTCAAACTTCATATAATAAAGCATGTCAAGTATATTAATGTATGCATCTCAAAACTTTCCTCTTTTTTTTTTTTTGGTTATTAGGCAAAAGGTACATAAACTTTTTCCCCTTTATATAAGACATGTTTTATAAAAACAATTTTCTCTCTTTTGTTTGAAAGATTCTCTCCCCTTTTCTATTTAGAAAAAAATACCCCCATAATTTGTCTTAGAATATATTTTTATTATTTAAAATTTTAATGTCAATTAAAAGTGAAGTTCTGAAAAGCATATGCTAAAAGATGGTTAAAAAACATCTGATGCCAAATGAAATTTATGTTTTAATCATAAATTTTTTTAAAATATCACTCCCTTTAATAAAATAACTCCCCCTAAATAAAGCAATTTGCACATATATATTTTTTCTAAATATAAAGGGGGAGAATCTTTCAAATAATTTGTGTTATATGCCCCCCTTAAAAAAATGATTCATCCAAATTAGCATAGGTAGATCATCACTATCTAATACATCATTCATAAAACAAAAAAGTCATTCAAAACATTAAATTCATCATTCATCACACAAAAATGTATGAAACATCAAATTCATCATCAATACAATCATGAAAACAAAATACAAAAGATGTTCGTAAAAATAAAAATACAAATATTCATGAACAATATGAATTAAAGAGTTAATTATTGTTGTCGCCTTCATTCATAACGTCATCGATATCATCTGCATCAAGTCCTTCGATATCACCACTCAAGTGGTCGAGTTGCATCCAATGATACATGGTATTAACTCTTATATGGATACCCATAACTCTTTTATCTACCCTTCTTACATCTTAATGCAACTCCATGATATCTCCATGAAAGTCACTTATTTGTATAAGAGTCTCACTTTACATATCATGAATGGATTGCAAGGTGATCAATGGAACACTTGATGAACCTTCTTCAAAGGTTGATTGAAGTTGATGTAAAGGCATAGGTTGTTAGTCTCTTATCGAGGATCGTTGTCTTGGACCTAGTTCTAATTTTCTAGCACTATGTTCCTTAGAAGGATCATAAATCTAAGTTTCATCAATATAAATCATTCTTAATTCCTTTAATTTTGTAGCATTATAGTTATGGTCTCTTCTAATGTTATGATCGTCCTTATAGTCTAACACATTCACATCAAATATAATAAGGATTTTAGTTAAAAATAACTTTATACACTAAGGCTCTTATTTACCTTTTTTTAATTACATTACTCATGTGTTTTAAAAATAAATAGGCTACATCAAATGGCTTTCCATCCACTATACAAGCCATTATCCACAAATCCAAAAATTTCAACTATTATTTATGTCCTCCTTTAAACAATGAAATCTAACTAACTATTGAATGCAAAATATACATTTCACAAGAGAAAAGCATCGCAATAGTTCCTTCTCCATCATATAAGATTCTACCAAATATCAAAGGGAGTTGGGGTACTTGGTGCCTCAATAAATTGATGGGATACATATGTTCTGGTAAAATCTCTCATAGGTATCTCCAAGACTTGAGCTAGAACATTTAAATTCAACTCTATTTTAACATCGTAAACATAATTACTTATGTAAATATCATCTCTCTTCTCTTTAACACTTAGATTTGCATAGAACATCCTAATAGAATTCTCATAAAAGATATCATCTATGCTAATCACATCCTTCTAACCAATGTTCTCAAAATAATTAACTACATTCATTCTTCCAAATCATCTCAATCCATATACCTTGGTAAAGCAACATGCCTAGTTTTAAAGTCATCATTATATCTCTTCTCAGCGTCTTCAAAGACAAAGAAATTGTTGTCAAATCTTTGAAAACTTCTCCTTCATGGAGTCTTCACTCTAGGCATTGTTCTTTCAAATGGAATTTCAAGAAATACAAGTTTGGGTTTTCGATTTTGTGGGTGCTTGAACACAAATTTAGTTGATTCTAAGGTGTTTTGAGTTAGGATTTAGTGTTTAATAGAAGTATGGAACCCTTAGTGATGATTTTGAGGGTTTAGGATTTATATAAATAGAGATAGGGGTTGTAGAAATTGAGAGGAGTCGAGTTTTAGAAGAGAGAAATATAGGTGCAGTTTATATACTATACAAAATGGTTTGGCCATTTTGAGAATCGTGATTTTTTGTGTTTTCACTTGTTTCTTCCATGATTCAAACTTAGTTGATACTAACCATATTTTCGCATATAAGTGGTCATATAAACCTAAAAAATCCACATCAAATGACTCGAATATTGACAATTTATTGATTTTTAGATTGGTCAAGTTTTAACACATATATGCACAAATAAATGAAAGTATAAAGTTCAAGTTTAAATGTCACTATCATGCTTCTAGTGTGTCATATAAATAATAACTAAACTAAGATAAATTAGCTAAGATTTGGATCATTAACCTCTAGTAGTAGTTTTTTATGAAGTTGAATGACATCACCATAGATTGTTGAAAGACTTGTTCATGCTTCCAAAAACCTTGTGGAATAGATCCTATTGGTGATTGGTGATGATAGTCGTATTATAGTTGAAATCTTGGCATTGGCTTCATATTCGCTTAACCTCTAAGTATCTGGTACACGTTGCTCTATGGTTTTGTGTATTTTTGAGATTGATACACATTTCTTCTTGGTCATTGGTTGATATTTTGGACCATATGATTTATCATTTCAAAAGACCTTGTGCTTATAGGTTTTGGTTGTTCTCTCATTTAATACCTTTGGGGTTGAGGCCTTAAATGTTATTGTGGCATATTTCTCTTCACATTGATGTTGATGAATGAAGATTTAACATTTTTGCTACCACCATTCTTCCAATGCAAATTTCTTTCAACTTCGTATTTTTAGAAGTAAGGCTTTTCTCACCTTTGCTATTGATTCTTTTTTCCCAATTTGCCTCATAATTATTGATTTTGGAATTAAAGACTTGCTTGTCCATGACTTGTGTTTCTTTTTTGTTGGAACACTTGCCTTGCTTCTATATTCCTAGAATTCATATGAGAAGCATTTTTAGATACCATTTTAATATTGAGTCCTTGTTTGTTAGGAATTGTACCTTTCAGTACCCATAATATATTTTTAGGAATGCTATTTTTCTTTAATCTATATTTATGTGATAAATGGCTTTTCTTGTTGCAAAAATCACATGTAGAAAAACAACTATACATGAAAGATTGATTAACATGCTTATTCAATTTTTGTTTTTCTACACAATTAAAACCTAAACCACTTTTACTTAGGCTCTTGTTTTGTCCTCTTAATAAAAAAATCCAAGTCATCTCTACCTTGGGTAAAGTTGGCTAAAGTTGAAGTTAAGTTTTCAACTTGTTTTCTAAGAGCATCATTTTTATTTTTCAAATCCTTTAAATAAAAGAAACAACTAGCAATACCACATAATGATTCATTTACTTAAGTCAATTTATTATATTTTTCAAGAAAATCATTATTTTTTTGTTATATTTTCATGTATATTTTCCAAGTTTTTATTAGTCTTTTTATACATCTTGTTTTTTTTATGTAAGTCTTCAAGGTAATTAGGTCATCAAAACTCATATTGACATCTTCATCTTGTTTAATGGAGTTTAAGTTAGGTTAGTGTATATCATCTTCTTCATATACTATTGTTCTAGAAAAATCTAGTTCACTGATGTTCATGATCTTTAACTCTAAGATGGTTAAGTCATATAGCAAAAGCATAAACTCTAATACCAATTATAGGACCCTAGAGGGATAGTGAACCTAGAAAGGGGTGAATTAGGTATACAACGTAAAGCCACAAATTAAAAACTTTTTACCTAAAAACATGCAATTCTATATACTCAAGCAAAAGTGGAAACAATTAACAATATAAATGTGGTAATTAAAGAGTGAAAGTTTAGAGAGAGAGCACCAAGTTTTATAAAGGTTTGTCAAATCACATACTCATTTTCTTGAACTTTCATTCAAGAGTTTCACTATCTCACACCGATCTTTTTAGCAGGTGAGATCAAATCTTTACACGATTTTTTTACAGGTGCAGAACCAAACCTATTTCTTTTGTGGGCTTAGGATCAAATTTTTATCCCTAATTTTTTTTGCGAGCTAAAGACTAAAAAACCTTTCACCAATACTTGTTAAATGACAAGTATTAAACCATTCATAATTTTTTTTAAAAGACTTCCCTAAGTGTTTAGAGTGTCACTTACACTTTCCACAATATACTCTCTTAGAAGAGTTGATTAGAATAACAATTAAGCTCCACACTTGTTTTGATCAAGTGAACGGCTATTTATAGGCTTTAAAAAGAAATTAGCAATTGGACATAGTGTTTTGCCCATTAGAGAATCAGTTATATTGTTTTTAGAATCGGCCAGACCATCTTGAATTACCTCTGGAATTTTTCCAGAAATGAACTAGCTATTTTGAGAAACGATTGGACTGTTTTGACTACTGTCTTGGTTTTGTCCTATTTTTATGTTTTGGTCTTTTCTTGATTTTCTTTGGTTCTTTTGGGTTTGTTTAGGTTATGTGGGTATTACAAAGTGTCATAAAACAAGTCGAGTGCTATTTGGAAAAACACTACTACAAAATCTAGATCAGTGAAGTCGATAACCGTTATATTTACAAGTTCTTCTTCCTTGACCTTCGCGAATTCTTTCCTTACTTTTTTGACGATTTCTTAAATGATATAAACGTGTCTAAATCATCGTAAAGATGTGTGCAACACATAGCATATATATATGTGTGTGTGTGTGTGTTCTATATAATAACACATATATATAACACAACACACACACACACATGTGTGTGTGTGTTGTGTTATATATACACACACATACAAAATATATACTTAAAACAAGATTAATGCATATGGCACACAAGCATGTTTCGTATAGCATATTGGCATATATTTATTAAATCATTTAAGCATTATAACAGGGCACTTAAAATCTTCATGGCATACATCTAAACTATATCAAACCAATGTTTTATTGTTAAGATATAACATATTGCTTAATTAATAATGTCAATATTCAATGTTTATGTTATTATCAAAACATCATGAAAAGCTTCATTAAATCATCATCGTAGCTATAAGACTAAAAGATTACAATATGAGTTTTTTTTTATCTGGATTTTGTTATTGTTATGCTAGAATTTGTAATAATGGATATACATTGACATCACTATACACTTATACATACTCAAAATTCTTCACTAACATATTGGCATTGTTTAATTTACTAATAAAATATCATTTATATGCACATTTGGACACAACCTAATAATTATGTATTATGTTGCTTTCTTTAATAAATCAAGATCTAGTCCCAATAACTCTAGTTTACTTACTTATATTAAAGTTTGTGTTATGAGATATATACTGAAATAAGAGTGCTTCTATATTTATATATAATATTAAATTTTAATGATAAATTAAATTTCCCTAATTAAAATTAACAACACAATAAAAGAGGGGACGCTTATATTGTGCATAACCTCACAAAACACTATTCATTTTAATAGTGTTTTATTTTAAAAAAAAACCTATGATTTTTTTTAATTTTAATTTTATCTTTCAACATTTAGTTTGTTAGGGATTGAGTTTTATGATTTCTTTTGATTTGTTTTATATAGAGTTATCCCAACTTCATGACCTAAGTTGCGAGTTAAGTGAATTAACACATATGACTTATGCTTTTTTTTTCAATTTTATCCTTTAGTTTTTTTCTTGATTATGAATTAGTTTTCATTATTTGTTTTGATTTACTTTCTATGAGGTTATTTTGGTCTTATGACTCAAGTCACAGATTTGACGGGTTACCCTTAGTTGACCTGGGTAATTTTTAAATTGATTTTTTAATTTTTTTCCCTTTAATAGTGTGTTGATTGAGAATTGTGCTCTATAATTTGTTTCAATTTGTTTTCGATGGGATTATCACAACCTTATGACCCAGGTTACGAGTTTGATAGGTTAACTTAGGTTGACTCGAGTTATTTTTTTTATTTGCTTTTTATGAGGTTATCATGATCTCATAACCTGAGTCATGAGTTTGGTCGGTTTATTCAGGTTGTTTTTTAATTGATTTTTTTTCAATTTCATCCTTTAACATTAGGTTGATTAAAAATTAAATTTTATAATTTATTCCAATTTGCTTTCTATGGGGTTATACCAGTCCCATGACTCAAATCACAGGTATGATATATTAACCTAAATTGACTCAAGTTATTTTTGGATTTTTTTTTAATTTCATCCATTGACATTATGTTGATTTAAAATTAGGTTTCATAATTTGTTTAGATTTGTCATTTATGAAGAAAGGGAAATCGTGTATAAAGAGAGGGAAATCGTGTTTAGTGAGAGAAAGAGAGTTTTTAATTTGTCATTTGTAAGTGTTTATGATATATTATATATGCAGGTAGTTTAGTTATTTAATCTAATTTGAAAATTTGTGTTGGCCTAGAATGTAAATTGTAATATTCAAAAGAATAAAGATAAAATGAAAAAATAACTAAACTACAAAATAATCAAGGTAATTTTTTCTAGTAAAAATAAAATTGAGAATTACATAAATGAAAGGATGAAATAAGGTGTCTAGGTAATCAAGAGATTAAAAGGAAACAAAATGAATGTTAAGGTTGACTTGATTAAGAGCAATTTCTATAGATATTTGAAGTCATTATAATAGTAGTGTGTTCATATAAATATTCTTACTACATAAAAAATAAAAAGCCTTAGTGTTTCACTATACACCTAAACACATATTATTGAGGATTGAAATAATAAAATGATCATTTTGCCCTTCTCAAACAAAATCATTTACATAGTTATTAAGGGAAAAACAATCTTTTCAATTGGGTTCATTTATTATTATCATATTAATCGATGACAAATTATTCCTTTCATATTTTAGATGCATAGTGAAATGACTTGCATAACCCTTAAAAGCAAAAAACAATTGTGGTACAAGAGTTTTGGGTCTTTTAATGCTTTGGTTGCATAGTGAAATAATTAAATTTACCTTAAAAGCAGAAAAATCAAAACTAACATCTAGGTAATATATATATATATATATATATATATATATATATATATATATATATTATTATGGTTTTTTAGTTATAATAAATTTGAAGGAGGAGCAATTCATTCTTTTAACAAATATAAAAAAATAAAAGTGATTGGTGCATAGTGTCCACGCTCTTTGGGTGGCACTCTTAACATTTCTTAGCTGTCAAATACGCTTTCCACGATAATGTTGGAAGCGTTGTGTCATCCTCTTCTTAGTGGTTAGGAGCATGTGCGTGGCAGAGCATCTATTGGGCTTTGATGAACTTTCTTTCCCCCCTCTTTTCTCTCTCCTTGACTTGGGTTTCATGCCAACTCTTCTAAAATATTAAATATGTCTTTCTAGTTTGTATTTGTATCAATTATGATCTTTATTTTTTTTATTGCTATTTATTTTACTTTTGATGCTTTTTTAAGTTGATTTTTTTTATTTCATTCCTCAACATTTTGTTTCATTTAATTTTTGTATCTAATTTGGTCCTTATTTTTTCTATTGCTATTTTTGTTCAACTTAGTCCCTTGTTAATTTCTTTCATTTAGTTTTTATACCAGATTGGTCTTCATTGTTTTGTTTTTAAATTTTTAATGATTAGAGACTTTGCTTCGTGACTTTCTCGTGTTTGGCTTCAATTAGGTAATCTTGGTCTCATAATCTAGGTCAATGATTTTAAAGATTAGCCCGATTTAACTTTGGCTTTTAAACCTTTTTTTAAATTATTTTTTCTTTTCAATTTCATCCTTCAACATTAAGTGATTTGTTTTACTTTTCTTTATGTGGGGTTATACTGATCTCATATTTCGAGTCACGAGTTATGTCGCACGTCGGAAAAACCCCGCGCGGCGTCCTCGCCCCTGGCGATGGCGGTTTTTCTCTCTGTTATTAGAATTGATTTTGTGGGAGTCGCCACCTAGTATTTAATTGAGGGTTACTAAGAAACCCAGGTTGACTAGTCTTGTCAGAGATTCGCGAGTAAGGGACTGGTTGTGGTTAGAGAAGGTATTAGCACCCCTAACGCACCCTACCTGAGGTAAGCTGCTTCGTGGCTGTAATGTGTTAAAGAAGTTTAAAAAATTTTGTCTTTTCATCTGATTTTAGAAATACAACTTCCGTACAAGTTTGTACTTCTACACCGTGATCCGATCAAAATATTAAATTCTTCTTTATTCTTTTGTCGTCTCATCATAAAAAATCCCTGAAATAAATACAAACATACATTTTTGTTTCTCTTTTTTTCTTTTTCTTTTTCTTTTTTTTGTTGTTTTTTTCTTTTTTTCTTTTCTTTTTACATCCCCAATACAAATTATAATATTCAAAAAATAAATAAAAATTACATCAAATAATTCAAACTTTACAAAACAGTCCTCGAACAGTCTGAAATTGCAAGGGAACCCTTCTGCACAGGAATTGGAGGCAGGAACAGCTGGCGGCGCGTGTTCCAACGCGCCCCCGTCACTGGCGGCGCGTGGTCTCACGCGCCGCCGCTAATGGAGACCAAAAATCAGTGGATCAGGAGTCTTCTTCTTCCCTATCTTCCTCCGCCGGCGGTGAGAGTCACCGTCACCTGCAAAAGCAAGAAAAACACACACAAAGCAATCGGTTTTAGTTGTTCTTTATTTTTTTCTATTCTACTCTCAGGTTCTTCTCCCGGATCTGTCCCGTTTGGGTCTGCTACTATGGATTTCATCTCCTCCTCTGCTTCGGGCGGCGCTGCTAGCTGATGGTGGATCTGTGGCCGGGCATGGAGATCGGAAGGGAAGCTGTCGCGGCCGGCTGTTGTGGGGAGGAGCTGCTGCTGTTGTGGTGCTCGCTGGAGGAGAAGAGGCTGAATCTGCAGGCGCCACCGGAGGGAGAAGGCGGACTGCTTCGCGCCTGTGGGCGCTGCTGTTGCTGTTGCTGCTATCACCGCTGGGGGGAGGAGCTGGAGACCGCGCCGCTGTGATGAGGAGACGCTGTTGCTGAGGCGAAGTGAGGAGGGAGCTGGGTGTCCACTCAGTTCGTCTCTTGTTCCTGCAACTGAGAGGGAAAAGAAGCTGTTGTGGTTCAAGGGCCACAGGAAAATGAGGGCTGAGTTGGGAGGAGGACGATCTGTTGAAGACGGGTTGTGTGGTGATCGGCTGGTGATGTTTTTGGCTGAAGGAGAGGAGAAGAAAGTCTGTGTGCAGAGGGGGGGGCCGGTCTGTTTGGCCGAGAGTGAGAGCAACCAAAGGGAAGATGGCTGGAGCCAAAATGGGGGTCGGTTCGGTTTGTCTTTGGCAAAGAGAGGGGAAGTGGCCGGCTATGGGAGATGACCGGCTGCGGTTTGAAAGGAAAATGGAGCAGCTGCCTCTTGGTTTTTGGCCAAGACAATGAGCGGCTGAGAGGGAAGAAGAGGAACAGGGGGAACAGTCTTGTGGTGAGCGAGGCAGAGGGCGTGTCTTGTGCTCTCTGGTTTCGGCTTTGAAGATGAGTGAAAATGGGGGGAATGGTGATGGCTGGTTTGGCCGTGTGTGGGGGCGCTGGTTCTGGCCAAGGGAGAAGAATGGAAGGAGAAATGGTGAAGATCGGCTGCGGTTTTGAAGGGAAAATGGAGGCTTTGGTCCGGTATGAGTTGATCTGTGAAGGGGATGACAGTGGAGAGGGGAAAGAAATGGTGGAACCAGCCGGGTCAGAAGAATGAAGGCCACCGGGGGGTTGTGTGCAGAGAAGAGAAAATTCTCTCGTGGGCGGCGGCAACTGGGTGTGAAAGAGATAGGTTTAGGGTTTCTCTACCCTATTTTTTTTTCAAAAATGCCCCCGTTTCTTAGCTGAAATTGAAGGCTATTTATAGGCAAAATAATTTTTCGGGCTTCAAAACTGGTCCCTCAAGTTTTGTGTTTGGCCCCTAATTTCAATCAATTCACTTGGCAAAAATTAAATTGGGTCTCTTAAAATTCCAATCTTCTCAATTAAGCCCAAATTAGGCTCCCAAACTTAATTTTTCACCAATTAAGCCCCAAATAAAATTAATTTGACCCATTTAAAGTATAATTAAGTCCTTGCACTTAATTAAATCCTTCAATTGGACTCAAATTAATTCTTAAACATAATTAAAATTTAATTTGGCCCATGATTAAATCAAATTGGCCTATTAAAAATGTAATTATGTCATTGGACTTAATTTTTATGCAAATTCATCCAATAATAATTTAATTTGACCTTGAATTTGCATTTTTCTCCATTCTTGGGCATAATGGGGTACAATTAGGCCTTGAATTTCCTCCAAAAATTGCAGTTTGATTTTCGCCTATTTTTGCAGCCTTTCTTGGTCAGCTTTCTCCGCATTGTCAGCCTTTATTTTATTTTTTTGATTTTGGTTTTTTTTTATTTTGGAAAAAAAAAGTGAATTTTGGGGAATCACCCAAAATTGGGTGATGACAACAGGAATGAAATCCGTCAATGAAATAATTACCGATGGAACACGTCCGTCGGTATACCAGTCGTCGGTAACTCCCATTTCCTTCGCTAAGTCTGTCGCAAATAAAAAAAACACCCACCGACGGAACATCGATGGTCTTACAGACGGATACACGCGAGCCAAAAAAAACGTTTCCCGCGGGAACATTACTGATGGAATAAATCCGTCGGTAATTATTGCATGGCTGGTAATTGTTTGGCAACTCTCTGTGAAATACCGACGGACAGTATCCGTCGGTAAATCCGTCTGTATTTAATCACCGATGGATAGATTCCATCGGTAATTATGGAATTCTTTGGCAACTCTCTGTGAAATACCGACGGACAGTATCCGTCGGTAAATCCGTCTGTATTTAATCACCGACGGATAGATTCCGTCGGTAATTATGGCATGGCTGGTAATTGTTTGGCAACTCTCTGTGAAATATCGACGGATATTATCCGTCGGTATGTATTTAAAATATATATAAAAAATAATTTATTAATGGTAAAAAACCTTAATAAACAAATAAAAATGGATTAAACATTAAAAATATAAAAGTAATGTTAAATAATATTCATTACAAATTTAATGTGTTTAAAAAACAAAATTTAACTAGCATAGTGGTGGAGCTGGAGGAGGAGGAGGAGGAGGAGGAGGAGGCTGATTGTTCCCGGGACCATACGGCCAAAAAGAAGCTGCACAAGTATCGTCACCCATCTTTGATCTCATCTCCATGACTATTTGACGGAGCTCATCATAATTCGTCGAGAGTTGTTGATATTGTTGTTTC
>Ga0325403_1004333_pt1 | contig 13178 bp, 9 predicted proteins | sample PopdelMetagenome_19_FD_205665 | JGI IMG/M metagenome (GOLD analysis project Ga0325403, IMG submission 205665) | Populus deltoides microbial communities from Bellville, Georgia, United States - Xylem-PdKOR-R4 | ecosystem: Host-associated > Plants > Phyllosphere > Stem > Wood/Secondary xylem...
ACTCCTTTATTTCAACAATGAAAGTTCGATTGTGGATGAAATTCTTTTCTTTGTTCATATTATGGAAAATCCCCAAATATCTTTAGCCTCTATCATTATTTGTGACAAAATTTTCCTATGTTCCTCACATTTCATCAATTTAGAGTAATGTAACTGAATTGTAAGCAATTGTTCGTGATTTTAACAATGGACCTTATAGACTATATAAAGTACTGAAAGAAAAAACAACAATAAGAGCGAAAAACTGTGTCACTAATCACGATTTGTTAATATAATACCATTTAACTTTCCTCGAAGTTGGAGCATCCTTTTCTTTTTCCTTTTTTAATTCCTGCTAACCAGAATGTGTTCATACTTCATAGGTCCACCCAAGTCATATATTCCCCTAAAAGCAGCGGAAAGTAAGGAAGCAAGTGTACTAGTGTATCATTTTCAGTTAAATTTGATTTTTATTTTTTTAAAAAATTAAATTAAAAAAAAAAATTTAAATCAAACTAGAATAGTTCTAAACCGGCCAGTTTTGGTCCGCTTTCGGTCACAAACCCATATGCATTTTTTGAGCTTTTTTGCTTTTTAATGGGTTTTATAATGGGCTTCTAATGGATTTCTGTTGGGCTTACAATTAATGTTGATATTGTCTTATTTTCTTTGAAGATTCCAAATATATTTAATTTTTTTACCCTTAATATTCAATTATATTAAATTGTTATTGTCAATATTATGTTTATTAAATTTTTTGGCCACCGAATATTCATTGATATGAAATTATTAATGTCAATCTTGTGTTCAATATATTTTTTTATTTTCTAATATTTTTCTGCTTTTGAAAAGTTTAAATAACACACACTCACAATCACACACCAATAAGTTAAAATCCAAATTACAAATCATTGCCTTTAAAGGGCTTAACGAAAAAACAACAAATAATATTATCATAAAACACTCCAAGCCACAAAAAATAAATCTTCATGTGCACATCGTCTCAATAAAAAAGCACTTCAAGAGCATTGCACTTTGATTCTTGAAATTCATAATCTAGAATTATAACATGATAAATTAAAACAAAAGATATAAAAATAAAAAATAGTATTTATACCATACATTTTCAATAAATGCATCACAATCTGTGAACTAATTATCATCCGTTGCTAAATGCAACTTTCCATCAAATTCTACAAAATAAAATATTAAACTTGTTAGAATAAAATGTGTTAATTAATAAATCAAAAAATAAAAGGTGTAAGTTTTTAAGAAACATTACATGATTTAAGGTTTTCGTAGGTTCCAAAATCATTCATCCAGGTTGTATTATCAGTTGGAATTGAACCATGATGCAATCAATTTTAACAACAAATAAGTGTTTGAACTGTTGCTAGAGATAGAGAACTTCGAAATTGGTCGAGTGTACGACCGCCTGTGCTAAAGGCTGATTCGGAAGCTAGTGTGGATATAGGAATAGCCAGAACATGTTGTGCAACTTTCGAAAGTATCTTATATTTTGAAGCATTAATCTTCCACCAACCCAAAATATCTAATTTATCATCATTAGGATCCTCACAACCATCAACCAAATACCTCTCAACCTCATTTCTATTTTCCACACTCTCTTCCTCCTGTAAGTGCCTTTTAAATCGAGCTAAAGTGTTAACATCTATCTCCATGTCATCAATAGCATCATTAACATCTTGTTTATGCCTATTATCATCCACCACTTCATCAGCTTTCAAATAAAACTCATACAAGCTCACCAAATGATCTTTCACTTCTTTTGTTAGCAATTGTGCTTTGTCATAATCATACAACTCATCAAAACAAAATTTCACATATTTCAACTTAAGACGTGGATCTAAAACATTAGCCACATACAATAAAAAATTCTGATTTGCTTCACAACCCCAATACTTCTCAAACTTACTCATCATGTTCATCGCCATTCCACTCAAGAGATTATCTCTATTTTTACACAATTGCAATAAGTTTGTATTCATGTAAATCAATTCTTTGAAGAAAGAATTTGATGTAATATGCAATGAGCCAGAAAATTTCAATGTAACCATGTAAAAGATCTTTAAAAACCTTCAGCAAAGTTCTAGTATTTTCCCAATCCTCCAAACTAGGTGGCCCTATGTTTTTTTTATTCCCCTTTGAATCAACCTTCAAAAAGTAACTCATATACCTAGGTTCACTTTGACCTAACCTCACAAACACCTTTTCAAACTTTTCAGCAACTTCTAACATAAGATAAGTTGAATTCCATCGAGTTGCAACATCCAACCACAATGATTTCTTACACTCTATACGCAACTTTTCTGCACACTTCTTAAATACAAGTAGCCTAGAGGGTGAAGATCTCACAAACCTAATTACATTTCAAATCTTAACAATCAAAACATTAATCTCTTTCAAACCATCACACACAATGAGGTTTACAATGTGTGCACAACATCTAACATGCAAATGTTCATTTGACAATATATTAGTTGGCCAATCTTTCATCACATTCTTTAAATATGAAATAGTAACACAATTAGAGCTTGCATTGTCTACTGTAACAGTTAAAAATTTATCAATCCCCCAATCTAACAAACAATTCTCAATAACTTGTCCAATTGTCTCACCTATATGATTAAAAACTTGATAAAAATTCAGAATTTTTTTATGCAAATTCCATTCATTATCAATCCAATAAGCCGTTAAGGACATATAATTAATGTTTTAGATTGATGTCCCTGTATCTGTTGTTAAGCATAATCGTTGACCCTTAAGAGCTCTCTTTAATCTTTCCTTCTCTTCAACATAAAGTTTCAAACAATCTCTCATAATAGTGAAATGAGAAGGAATGTCAAATCTAGGCTGCAAGGTCCTAGAAAATAATCTAAATCCCTTACCCTCAACAAAATTAAAAGGCAACTCATCAATTATAACCATTTTCACTAGTGCCTTTCTGCATTCATCATAATCATAACTTATTGCCTTAAGAGTTCCCACACTTTGATCTCCTAATTCACCCCTTACTTTATTAGGTTCTAATACCAAAATTTTTTGCTTCTTATCAACCACAAAAGGAAACTTTTTGTATACTTTTAAAGGACTCCACATATTACTTGTCCCATTAATAATAGCATGACATGCATAATCCTTTCCACAATAATTACATTCAGCTCTAGGGGTTGTAGGATCACCATCAAGTTTTGTAAAATGATCCCAAATTTGTGACTTTTTTTTTTTATCATCAACATTTCTTTCCTTGATGCAAGGACTTGAAGTTGTTTACCTTTATTATCCGTGGTGGATCCTGCAGTAGTTGATGTTGGGTTAGTGTTTGAAGCTGGGGCATTAGTTGATGTTGGGGTAGTGCTAGTGGATGAAGCATTTTGATTTCGAAGGTTTTCCATATGTAATTACCAAATGCAAATATGTTCATTATCACTTGCATAGTTCTTTTCAGCACTTAATAAACATAAAGATTAAAATCATGTTTAAAAATTAAAATGAAACAAACATTTGAGAAGGTAAAGAGAATTAAGTATTCTGCAAATACCTCTTGGCCTTGACTTAGTTGACTAGAGGCAACTTCCTTAGAGCAAAAGCTGTCTCTCTTGTATTCTACATTTTGCATGACATTAAAAAGGATGCACATGTCAAAACAAGCTTAGAAAAAAAGTGAAAACAAGCTTAGAAAATTTATCAATAGAGGAAACATAATTACAGAAGTAACAGAACAATGAATACAAGAATGACATGATTTTAATGAATACAGAATGCCAATCAAGATCATCCAAAACAGAATAATAAATACATTTCACAGAATGACAAATAAAACCGAATAAAAAAACCCATCAAAACAAAACTAGTTAGTAGAATCAAGTCAATCAACAAAGGCTTATAAGCATGATTTTAATCAAACTACTTGGCATGACCTTATAAATCAACCAACACAGCAACAAAATCAACAGTTCGTCTGTTTGTTGTAATCAACCAACAAAGCAACAAAATCAACACAGCAACAACAATAGAATCAACACAGCAACAGTAACAGAATCAACACAGGTTTACAGTAGCAGATATTGAAATTACATTTAGGCCGTGTTTGATTGCAGGAAAGTGAATTCCTGGAATTCACTTTCCTTGTTTTCCCATGTTTGGCAACAACATGGAAAACTAGTCAACGGAAACTTAATTCCGGTCAACACAGAAAACACAACTTTAATAAAGGAAAGTGTTTTCCTTTTGAGAAGAACCGGAAAACACTTTCCTTTTCTTTCATTACACACATTTTTCTCACATGCTCAAATCACGGTCTCTCTCTTTTCGTCAATAATTGGGATGCAACAGCAATTGCATCATTTCCATTCTTCCTCACTCACATCCTGCAGAACCAAACAAACCACAAATCAAAGCAAAATCTCTACCCTGAAGATTACTGTGAACCAATCAAAGCAAAATGGCCAAACTTCCCTAGCAAAAAGCATTCCCTACCCGGTTTTCTTGTCCCCGGTTAGCCACCATATCAAGGAATTAATCAACCCTTGCTCTTTTTTTTTCAAGTCCCAGTAGAAGTAGTCGGGGGAGAGAGGGAGGAGAACTGGGAATGAGGAGCGGGAAGGGGAAGGGGATGACAGAAACCTAGAAAAACTGAACAGGGGAAGGGGATGACAGAAACCGAACAAGGAGAAACCGGGGAAGGGGAAGGGGAAGAGAGAAACCAAAACCGAACAGGGGAAGGGGAAGGGGATGAGAGAAACCGAAACCGAACAGGGGAAGGGGAAGGGGATGATAGGGGAAGGGAGAAACCGAAACCAAAACCGAAATCGAAACCGAACAGGGGAAGGGAAAGGGGAAGGGAGAAACCAGGGCAAGGGGAAGAGAGAAACCAGGGGAAGGGAGAAACCAGGGGACGGTGGGAAGGGGAAGGGAGAAACCAGGGGAAGGGAGAAACCAGGGGAAGGGGAAGGGGAAGAGAGAAACCAGGGGACGGTGGGAAGGGGAAGAGAGAAACCAGGGGAAGGGGAGATGAGAGAAACCGGGGAAAGGGAATTAGAGGAAGGGGCATGAGAGGTGATTACAGGGGAATCCACCGAGACTGAGGAAGTTTAATAAGGGGAATTAACAGAATCAAATATAAAAATGTTTATAACACTAAAAAACATGTTTTTTTTTGCCACAATTATTATTTTATTTTGCTATATTTATAGATGTGCTTGTTTTATTTTGCTTTGATTAATTTATGATTAGTGTTTAATTATATTTGTTACATATAGATAAATTTGTGGGACGATGCTGGTAATTATATGGATTTCATTGCGCAATTTCTAATCGTTGTGAACTTTGAATTGTATAATTTTCAAAACTGTTTTATTGTCTTGATTGTGTAAGTATTTTATATGCTTTTTTTAATATTTATTTCCCCAAATTTATATACCAAGAGAACCATGTATAAATTATTTTCCAGTTTATTTTCCATAACATAACCAAACACTGGAAAGTGTTTTCCAGTTTATTTTCCATAACACTACCAAACATCGGAAAATACTTTCCCGGAATTCACTTTCCCCGGAATTCACTTTCCAAAAGGAAACAACTTTCCTGCAAACAAACGGAGCCTTACAAGACAACAAAATAAACTGCAAAATTACATGTAAGATTCTGAAATTACATGTACAAGACAACTTTAATCCTAAACTGCAAACAATTGTAATAATGGAAATTTTGATTAAAAATAATCATACCGAAATAATCATAATCCTAAACTGCTAAATCCCTTCTATTCAAACAAAGGAAAAAAAATCGCTTTAATCACCTAAATAGCTCAAATTTAAACCTAAACCAAAATTCATCACCCAACACAATTGATTAAAAATAACAATAAGCTTAACCGAATTAATTAATTAGAAAGGAGAAAAAAAAATTTAAAACTCACTCGTTTTGAGAGGCTGAGGAAACGTCGGTCTGATGGAAACACAGACTGTTTTGGTCCAATAGAGACTGAGGAAACGTATTAAAAATAAGCTTAACTGTATTAAAAATAACAATAAGCTTAACCAAATTAATTAATTAATTAATTAGAAAGGAGAAAAAAATTTAAAACTCATTAGTTTTGAGAGGCTGAGGAAACGTCAGTCTGATGGAAACACAGACTATTTTGGTCTAGTGGAGACTAAGGAAATGTATTAAAAATAAGCTTAACTGTCTTAAAAATAACAATAAGCTTAACCGAATTAATTAATTAGAAAGGAGAAAAAACTTAAAACTCACTGGTTTTGAGAGGCTGAGGAAACATCGGTCTGATGGAAACATAGATTGTTTTGGTCTAGTGGAGACTGAGGAAACATCGATGATCAATCTGTGTTTATGTTTTCTAAGTCTAAGGAGAGTGGAGAGTGGAGAGGGAAAGGCAGAGAGGCGAGAGGGGGCGGGATGGCGGGTGGCTCTGAGTAGTGAGACTGAGAGGAGAGATTGTTTGAAAATTGAAACTAAAACTATTTAGGGTTAGCGAAGAGTAAACTGGAGAGAAGAGAGGGGCGTGGCATGACAACATTTTCTATTTATACTAGGGACCTTTTTTTTTAACCGGTCCGGTTAACCCGGTTTCTACACTACAAAATCAAAAACCGAACCAAACCAGGGTTTTTTCTACATAATCTAATCGATTTAATCGGTTTTATTTTTCGGTTCAGTTTTTTCGGTTAATTTTTTATTGATTTTATCGGTTTACTCGGTTTATCAGTTTTTTTGAACACCCCTACTGCTTACATACACGTGTTATAATGACTGCTTGATTTTTTTACCCACACTGCATGTGAAGGGGGTTAATTTTTTTAATATAAAAAAGATATTTAAATGGTAATAATTGAGTAAATTTGGGATAATTTAATTAATTAGTGATATGAAATAACCCTAGAAAAAAAAGAAAAAAATAAAAAGTTTAAGGTCTGATAGTTTAATATCAAAAAATAAAATAAATAAAAAATAAAAAAGACCGAAGTTAAATTAGGTTAATTTTCGAAACCAGCAACTCTAGCCATAAGACTAAGATGACCATACGGAATACCAAAACAAATCTTGAATAAATTTTTTAACCATCAAAAAATTAAAAAAAACAAATAGTAATCAAAATAATGAGGATCAAATTTGATATAAAAACTAATGAAATAAAATAATGAGGGACTTAATAAATTAAAATAAAAAAGATTAAAAAAAGAACAATTAAAATAATGAGAATCAAGATTGGATTAAAAACAAATGAAATAAAATGTCAAGGGATAAAATTGAAAGAAAAAAAAATTAAGAAAAGGATTAAAAAATAGCAATTAAAAAAATGAGGACTATATCTAGAAAAAAGAAGAAGAAATGAAATAAAATAAAATGTTGAGAGACAAAGTTGAAAGAAAAATAAACCAAGAAAAGATAAAAAAAAAAAAAACAATAATCAAGAGATTGAGTACTATATTTGATATACAAACAAAACAAAATCAAATGGAAAGAGATAAAACTAAAAAAGAATCCAAAACAAAGAAAGACCAATCAAAAGAAAAAGGATCATATTTGTTTTTTTTTTCAATTTTTTTAATCAGAATTGTAACAGGGTGCGCGTGCCGCGACGTGGTCTTGCGACGGGGGAGGCTATTGTCGTGCCTCCTTTGTGAGGTATGGTGTGTTGGAAAAGTTTTTGGATTTAATCATAAAATTATGATTAATGTTCAGGAGTTGCTACATAGTATTATGATCACTAGAAACCTATGGTCTGCGAGAGTTTGGGTAAGAGACTGGTTGTGCAAGGGGAAGACACATCACCCCCAGTGCACCCTACCTAAGATAAGCTATATTGTTGTTTAATTATTTTTTTTTAAGTCGGGTTTCTATTCCTTGGTTTTTTCTAAGGTTCAATGTAGATCTCTCTTTATGAGAAAGTCTCTACCTTATTAGGTTAAATCCTAACCGTTCTAAAGTCTGAATTTTAGCATTATATTTATTTACACCTTACTTCTTTAATATCTGAAGGTGTACTTTATCGTGTAATTTTACACCTCACAGATATTAAAGTCTACATCTGGATCTTAGAAAAAACGATTTGAAAAAGATTTTTGATATTTTAGTCAAACCTTAATGAATGATTATAAACTGGTTATGATATCCATTTTTTTTTTAATTTTCAAAATATGAGAAAGATGCAATTTTTTTTAATGAAAATATACTTGGAAAATTTTAGAATTTGGCCATATGCATGAAAACAACTTTTGTTTTTGAAAGGGGAAAATAATTTAAAAGTTTTTGAGGTTTTTTTTTAAATGTTTTGATTTTTTTTTGAAATATTTTAGAGAAAACTAGGTATTTTAATATTGGATTTGTATTTTATAGTGTAAATATACAACCTGATATTATGCAAAATTGGTAGAAAAATATTTGAGAAAATCAGAATTTTTTTAAATGATTTTTGGAAATTTTGTTTTTTAAAATATTATAATATATATTATTATAAATAAATATATATTAAATATACACAGGCTGGGTCGGCTCAGTTGACTGGGTTGAGCTAAGGAAAGAGAGGTTGGGCCAATATCGACCCAACATATCTTTTTTTATTTTTTGGGTTCGGGCCAGTCCGTGCCCATCCATTTGGGTTGAGGCCTAAATTGGCTCAGCTCGAGGCCAAAGTTAATGAATCAGCCGTTGCATGCAGCAACCTCGATGAAGAAGAAGGAGGCGAAGCAGGGAGGAGAAAGTTTCCTGGCGTGGGGGTTGTGGACGTGATAAGGATGTTTGGTCGGTGGCTCAGGAGGCTTTAGTGGAGACGAGGGTGGTCAACGCTGGTTGTGGGGTGAAGGAGAGAGAATAAACAAAAAATTACAGAGGAGAGAGAGAGAGGAGGTCACGATGGCTGCTCTACTGGTGGTGAGGAGCTGGGTTGATTGAGATGATGGTGGTCAAGCTGATGTTGACGGTGGTGGTCAAGCTGATGGTGACGGTGGAGGTCAATGCTGATGTTGTTGTTGTTGTTGTTGTTGTTGCCGGTGCTAGAGAAGGAAGAAAACAAAAATGGTGGCGTTGATGGGCTGCTGCCGTTGTGGAGGAAAAGGGAGAAGCAATCGGTGGAGAGGGAGAAATGTGGTGGAGAGGGTGGCGGTCAAGCTGATGATGAGGGTGTTGGTGGCCGCGGTTGGCTGTTGGGATGACAGAGAGAGAGAGAGAGAGAGAAAGACAAAGAGAGAAGGTGGCAGGAACCGGGAAGAGGCTGATTTTTTGCTTACTTTGGACCCGATTTTTGTCCTCCTCAGACCCTGAAATCCATCTCTATTTATAGGCAGTAGAAGAGGGCACTCTTGTCTATACCAGGATAAAATTGCAGCCCTTGATTCAGTTGAGAAGGATCCCAACCATTGGTTTAAAGTATGCATCTAGAGTTGTCAAATCTGTCGGAAAAGGCTGACTGAGTTGACTTATTTAGGTCGGTGCCGTGGCCGACAGGTTGTCATTCAGCCTGAACGGTCTATAAGGGGTTGTAGAGAAATTGTAGAGGATCATTGGCGTGCAAGATTTGTCAGCTTTGATCGACATTTGATGCATTAAATGCATATGCAAAGTAGCCTCCCTAAGTTATCATTTCAGAGAAAATTGAAGAATATGATGAACAGTACCAGCGTTCTATTTTTTTGCCAAAGTTCATTTCAGTCCTCCCTCTTTAAATTTTATTTTATTGCACCCCTAATTGACCCTATACTTTTGATTTAGTGCAATTTAGCCCATGTCGAACTTGAATTAGAACCCCAAATTTACGTGCCTTTTGCTTTGTGGTCCTTGATATCGATTTTATGCAATTTAACCCCTAATTGACCATTAAACTTTTAATATCTTCAATTTTACCCCTGGGTTTTGTCAATTAAGCCCCTATAGTTTGGCGGATTTTGCAGATTCATCCTTGGCTGTGAAATTATTCAATTTGACCCCTAATTGACCCAAAAACTTTAATTTTCTTGCAATTTTACCCTTGATTTCAAGCAATTAACTTGGTAAAAATTAAATTTGGTCTCTTAAAATTTTAATCTTTTTAATTAAGACCAAATTGGGCTCCCAAACTTAAGTTTTCACCTATCAAGCCGCTAATAAAATTAATTTGACCATTTTAAAGTATAATTAAGTCCTTGCACTTAATTAAATCCTTCAATTGGACCCAAATTAATTCTTACATATAGTTAAAATTTAATTTCACCCATGATTAAATCAAATTGGCCTATTAAAAATTTAATCATGTCCTTGAACTTGATTTTTATGCAAATTCGTCCAATAGTCATTCAATTTGACCTTGAATTTGCATTTTTTTCTCCTTTTTTTAGTCATAATGGGGTACAATTTGTTAGAATCCGGTGATCTCTCTCTCCCCTCTCTCAACCAGGGACTAAAAAATAACAAAAAAGAACTTTTGTATCAAAATTGAATTTAAAAAATGTTGAGGTATCAAAATTGTATAATCTACGTTATTTTTTTATGTTCGAGGACCAAAGTGTATCTTTTGCAAAACTTATGACATGCTACCCAAGTTTAATGTATTTTTCATTTCAGTCACTTATCTTTCAATCCCACCCTTTCATAAAAAATCAAAATTAGTTGGTCTTCAATTAGGATTAAGTCACCAAAAAAAAAATTGAGGACCAAATTGAAAAAATAAAAAATTTTGCACGGCCCATCCACAATAATGTATGAGAGGATGAACAATGCACTTCTACACGGTGAAACATCCACGCCTTTTAGATTTATACTTAATAATTAGTCAAAGTAGCAAAGACTTTTTTTCATTTCCCCCCTATATATTCTGAAGTTACAACTATGCTATGAGATATTTAAGAGTGTATTTGAGATTATAATGAAGGTTGCTTTATAATATGTTTTTCACATCGAAATGATAAAAAAATACTAAAAAAATATTAATCAAAAGCTATAATAAAAATTTAAAAGCATGGTTGAACTGCAATGTGAAATAGTCTGGCCATTCAACCCGACATCATTTTGATCTAATTACCATCATTGATGCATATTATATATGCTTTAATCTCTAGTTCTTAAACATGTTAGCTTCTCTATACACTAGTGTTTTTTATTCTCTACAATAACCAAGGTACTAATTCATGTATAATTTAGTTAATTAGACTTTACAGATCAAGAACTATTATTACCTTTCATTGGCTAATTAATGCACTTGTAAAATGAGAATATTGAATTGCACGCCTTGTATAAGAGACATGGAAAAGAAAGCCAAAATGTGGGTTAATTGCATTAGACAAAAGTTGTTTGAAGGTTCTTAATCAACAAGATCTTGCACAAGGACCACTAACTCGTTACGAGTTAGTGCATCAAAAATTTAAACATCATGATGATGATCATCATCCTAGTTGTTCAGGCCAAGCTTTAACGACCTCATCCTCACTTTAACCAAGCCTAAATGGGCTGCCTTCCATGTTCTTTTGACTCGACCTAGTAACCCTACCAAACACATATCTTAGTGAATATTTTTAGTTCCAAGATAAAATGGCGTCTCACACTACCTACTAGCGGACACCAAATTTTCTATGCAGAGTAGAGTCGCCTTTTTATTGCTAATGGTTATTTCCATTTCATATGTCACCACAAAAGGTACAGTTAATCACCAATCCCTCCACTAATAACACAAGCACCACAACTAATGGCGAGCATTAACCCTTCTATCTACGATACAACAACTAACAACTCACCACGAGGTACCTACAACCTCACTCTCTATGAGGCACTTGAAACATCACTTTCCATAAAATAAGATGACGTGACTAAGATTTATAAATACTCCGACTCACCAAGTAAACATTTAAGTTAGGCAAGTTCATTCAACAAGGTTAAATAGAACACACGACTTTTCTTATGTTATTTACTCTTTTTCTAATTTCTATATATTATTTCCCTCATACAACTTATTAACTTAAATATTAGAGTATTCCTTATTCTGACCATGGACTTGTTTTTGCAGGAATAACCAAGCTCAAAGATAGTCCACATTCAAGTTCACACATTTTAACCCAATAACTAGTCATAAAAAGCCCAATCCAATCCTAATGACTTCATCATTATGCAATGACCAATTATGCAAGACCATGGGATGTAATCTAAGTAATATTTGTAATTGATTTGTCATTAAACTTTGTTTCATAGTCCTCACCAAATGCAATAAAAAAAGGGGAAAACATTTTAGTGGAGGACTTGAGCATTTACTCGTGACATGTTGCATGTTAGATCATTTAAAAAAAATATTAAAAAAATATTTAGGTATTGCTAATGATGTGAACCTTGTGATCATGTAGTTATGCAACCCACAATCAAGATTGAAATATGATCCCAGAAAGCCGAAAGAGATCTAATAGGAGTGTGACATAATATAAACATGTCTTAAGGCACCAACACTATTGGAATTGAATCGAATGACGCCACAAAATCAGTTAATTTTTGATAAGTCAGTTTTAGTTATTTCAAGAACCATAGGATACAAGAATCACTCCTATACGTTAAGTTGAGAAAAGTTTAGAATTATTATTGATCAAAATGTTTATGAAAGTTAGGCTTATAAGAGTTTAAGTACTTCTGAAAAATTAACCCTAATGGATCTACCCTTGTGGGTTGAATTGACCGATTTACAAAACTGACCCAAATCCTATACTAGTAAGCCTATACCCTAATCCTAGTTAAAAATAAAGTATTAATTAAGCCTAAACAAGCCTTGGGCCATAGCTAAAATAATAAAAATAAAACTCATAAGTTAATTCCCTATATTGTTTGTGAGATGAAAAGAAGAAAAAAAAAACAATACAAGTCTGATATAAGACTTATTTATTGCCTATAATACTATCCAATAATCTTAAAATCAATCTATCATTAAGGCTCCGTTTGTTTGCTGGAAAGTAGTTTCCTTTTGGAAAGTGAATTATGGGAAAGTGAATTATTTTTCGATGTTTGGTAATGTAATGGAAAATAAGTTGGAAAACATTTTCCAGTGTTTGGTTATGTCACGGAAAATGAGCTGGAAAATAACTTTTTAATGTTTTATTTTTTCAAGTTTATTAAAATAATGAGGAACAAATCTTACAAATTAAAAAGTTGAATGAGAATGAAATTGAAAAAAATATATAATTTCATAAATTATCTCAAATAAAATAAATAAT
>Ga0325403_1004334_pt1 | contig 13175 bp, 5 predicted proteins | sample PopdelMetagenome_19_FD_205665 | JGI IMG/M metagenome (GOLD analysis project Ga0325403, IMG submission 205665) | Populus deltoides microbial communities from Bellville, Georgia, United States - Xylem-PdKOR-R4 | ecosystem: Host-associated > Plants > Phyllosphere > Stem > Wood/Secondary xylem...
ATCAAATACATTTTCCTCACTGTGAAGTGCAAAGAGCCGATCCCCACCAATTGAAAAGTCACAGATGGAACCTCCATAACTCTGGCGAAGCCTAGATGTCAAAACCCAATCAGGACCACAGAACACAGAAATGCAGTCATCCATAGATGAAAACAACTGCCCCTCGTGTAAAGCCAGTTTGGGATAGCAAGGCTCATCAGACAGTTTCCCTTTCATCATCCGACTTCTTGAGCTCCACCTCACACTCCCTCCATTCATTCTCAAATCCATAAACCCCAAATCCTCATATTCATTCACCACACAAATAGCATTATTATCCTCCATAGCTATAGCATCTCGCACTCGCTTCTCGTCCACAGTTATAGGAGCGCCAAAATCAGACCAAGACCATACCATCCTCTTATCCCTAAAGTCCAACATACTAATGTAGCAGTTATCTTTCCTAGGAAACAAAGTAGCCACCAACAAACAATTGCTCCCATTCAACCATTGCAACTTATCAGCATCACCTAATGACCATCCTGGACTCTCGTAAAAGAAATCAATCTGTTTTCCAGTAACTTGATCCCAAACCCCAATCCCATACTCATTACTCCTCCCTTTACAACTACTAAATATCTTATAATCAGAACTAGTACTTAAAGCCCCAGCTGTGAAACTCTTCACTTGATTCTCATGGCAAACCTGAAACTTATACCTCAATTCTCCTGTACTCTTACTGAACAACCCCATCCCTCCGTCCCCGCGGCCTAATTTCTCACAAGCACTAATAATTATGCTCTCGCCATCTACCCAGCCAACATCATTGACTCTTTGATAATCAAGATTCAATGGAGGGTACTCCTCCATAATCCAATCATAAACATGAACAACACTACCATGAGCCACACAGCAGCCACCATCAGGACCAGCACGAATCGCGGTCCCATCCCCCGGTGCCTGTCCTGTAACGGACCGCGAATGGCGAAGCCTGTTGCCATCAAATTGGCCCCATTTAGCTGATCTTACATGGTCTAATAAACCATAAAAGGAGGCCTCTCTGTAGAGTTGTCTTTCAGGGATGTTTGGAGGGATATTGAGGTCGCCGGTGCGAAGGAGATCAAGGAGAACAGAGAAACAATCAGGGTTTCTATCAATGAAGAATTCACAATGGGAAAAGGAGTCATTATTTGGTTGTTTTAAGGTCCAGTTTTCATTGAATAATGCACCAAAAAAGGAGTTTCTGCCTGCATTGGCTAACGTTGTTGAGGTAGTTTCAAAGACTCTGCCTCCCACATTGAATCTAACTCTGTCTTTGGGGATTTTCATAGTGAAAATAAGTTTTGTGAGGCAGAATTTTGAAAGAGAGAAGGTTTAAAATTTGATATCAGTGGAAAGAAAGGAAAACTGGAGGAGTAAGAGTGTGTATAGAATTTGAAAAATAGAGATGGATACAAAAAATCTCCAAGAAAGTTAAAGGGAATTGGGGGATCGTGTTCTATCAATTTGAATTTGTTTTGGTTGAGCTAAAAATAGGAAAAAATTAACCCATTCAAGAAGAAACCAAAACAGACAAGATCATAAAGACAGCAGACATAGAAAGCTATATTCACATGAATGAAAAGGTCTGATTTTGGAACTTTGGAACTGAGAGAAGCTCAGAAAACCAGAACTTGAATAAAAACAGAGCTTGAAACAGGGGATATGCAGTGATTATAAAAAAAAAAAAAAGACGGAAAATTGATGAAATTAAGAGAAAATAAGAACTGGGTTTTGAAGAGGGATGGTTTTTAGAGGTGGGTTCTCAATTTCGAGGGATTTGGTGGAGAGGAATTGGAGAATTGAAGCTGTTGGATTTCAAGACATATCGGTTCATTTTAATATATATCTCATTCTCTCTCTCTCTTACATTGCTTTCTCCATGTCTCTCTCTCTTTGTTTTTCCACGTCTATCTGCCTTTCCTTTGGTCTTCCTGTAGAAGGAGCAGACATTGCTGAGCTTTATATAAATATAAATAATGGTGGGCTCCGTCTCAGTTCTGTTCCCTCCTTGTGTTTTGTATCAAAATGGATGAACGGTGATCGTCCGATCTGATCTCATGATGAATGTACATTTAATCTTGCCTTTGAATAATGAAGAGGAATATTGTTTGCTGAATTGTTCACCACTAGGGCAAAATCAGCTCTTCTCTTGACCTACAAAGAGAAAGCGGGTGTTGTGGGGTATGTTAATGTCTCATATAATGGTAATATGACACGAAAAATAAGACTTTTCTGAAGAGGCTAATTATTTTTTTGGTTAGTTCTTCCACTAATGCATTAATGAAGGTTCTTGTCTGTTGCCATGAAATTAATAATGTGAAAAATCCCTTCTCAATCTAGGAATTGAAGAATCATTCAAAAGAGAGGTTTTTTCCCTACCTTCAAAGTCAAAATAGGAAAATTATTGGGAGTTGTGTTGGTTTAAGTGGGAAAATGATCCCCCATTTTAGGTTTAAATTTAAATCGAAGATTGCAATTTTTTTTAATAAACATATCAATTTGGATAAGAATAATCAATTAAAAACTTGTTTAAATTCTCAAGGTTGCCTAAAAAAATAGATTAAAGTCGAGAAAGTTCAAGTTTTTTAACTTAATATATTTTGAGTTGATAAATTGGTTTATAGTTATTTTAAGGATCCTAGTGAAGTGTTTTTTGGTTGACTTAGTAATTAGTTGTTTTTTTTTTAAATAAGCACTACCTTAATTTTTCGGTCACCACTATAATAGTTAAAATCTGAACTTGTCAACGACACATCACTAGTTTGTCACTTGCTTTTTATTTCAAGAAAAAAAATCATCCACCCCTTAAAAAATAAAACCATGCTTAAGGCTCATAGGCCTATATATGAGAGAAAGGTTAAGTATAAATCTAAGAGAAAAATTATTAAATCTGGTTGAGTCAATAGCTCAGCTCACTAGTTTGATAAGTTAAGCTACAACATGTAAGTTAGAATTTTTTTTTCTTCTAATATTGTTTGTTTTAGAAATTTATATTTTTAATATGTTTTTTTTAAATAATTTTTAAATATATGTTTCAATTAATATCCCTTGAATTAATTTTTTGCATATTTAACATTTTTTGGATAATTTTTTTTAATAGTGTTGCATGTATTTAATTTTTGAGAATATTATTTTTTTCATCTTTTGTATAGATGAAATTTATTTTTTAAAATAAAAAATATTTATTTTCAGATAATATTTATAATATATGTATTCTTGCATAATATTAATTTTCATTTTATGTTATTCAATCAATTTAATATGTATGTCTATTTCTATTATCGTTTGACTAAATAAAAAATAAATTTAACAAATACAATTGGAAAAATGTCACATCTTGTAAAATTAAATATCTTAATCTATAAACCATCTAGGTGGTGACATAGTGATAAGAGCTTGGGATCAAGAGGTTTGCTCCCTCTATGGTCTCAGGTTCAAGCCATGTGGTTGCTCATATGATGACCATTAGAGGTTTATATGAACGTTAACTTCAGGGTCCGTGGGATTAATCGAGATACGCGCAAGCTGGTCCGGACACTCACGTTAAATTAAAAAAAATATATCTTAATCTATAATTATCCCTCAATTTTTTCAATTTAATCTTTAGTTATTGTTTATAGTTTTTTTTCTGTTTATTAACATATATAATTCTCGATTTATTTAATTATATATATAAGGTGTTTTTTTATTTTTTTTGATTTTTTATATATAAAAATATAGTAGAAAAACTTACATATATAATTTAAAAAAAAATATCCGAGTCGTTGCAAAATCACGGTTAAAATTGCTAGTTATTGAACTAAAAGTTGTAAGGGCAGTCTTTCACACATTATTCGCATTAAAACGTAGCTTTGCTAACTGTCTTTGCTGCTGGACTTTACGACTCCATTTTTTGAGCACAAAACCCTGTATGTGATTGCTTCACAGATCGTGGGCGGCACATTATGACACTAAAAAACTAAAAAGAAGCCGAATTGTCAAACTTACTGCTCTTCTCTGTTCATCATCTGCTGAAAGTGTCATCTTCATATTTAAAATTGTTTATTAAATAATTTTTCATATTAAAATATATATTAATAATATTTTTTATTTTAAAAAAATTATTTTTAACACCGGCAAATCAAAACGATCTAAAACATATAAAATATATTAAATTTTAATCAAAAAAATTTTAACGGTTTATACCTATTTCTTCCACCTTTAATCCCTCTAAACAACGGTTTGAGTAGATGAGTCGCTAATCTATCTTCATTTCAATTTATGAGTTTAGTGGACATAAATCAGTGATCATTAATGATGGTTTTGAATGCCTTCAGTGCTTAAGCGCCTAACACATTAAGAACAGGACTCGTAAATTATTAATATGATGATTCATGACCCTATCCACTTGAAAGCTGGCTATGTTGAGAAGAAAAATCAGAGTGAATTTACTGCTAATCTAAGTTTACCAGAGTATTAATATAATCAAAGAGCATCCAAATTAAAATGCTTAGAAAGAGGGTTAAGGATTATGATTGATACCCAATAAAGGAACTTCCTGGTTTCTGTCAAAAAATAATCAAGTTGTTAATTCTGCTTTGTGACGTCATTCTTAGAAGCTATTTTTTTTTGAATTTGAGGAAACCTCATCCCTAGAAAGCGTATTTTGTGGGCCCAGGTGAGGGAGTAAAATCCCGGCTGTCCCAGGCTCTTACAAGAGATGCATGCCCTGACTCGAACTCGAAACCTACTGTGCAGATCTCATTATTAGAAGCTATCTTAAAACCTAAGACAGATTACTCGATGGATCTAAAGTGTTCTGGTTTGTTCTGTTCTCCTTTGAGTTAGTGTTCCATAGCCTGTCAATACGCATCATGTAAGTGCTCAGATGTCTGTCTTCTTGGCTAGCATAAAGCCTTGATGTGTATTTCCTTTAATCATGTGTACAATGACAGTTAGCTTGTTGGTGGGACAATGCCATGAAAAATTTGAAGCTAAGAAACCTTCCACGATCAAATACCAAAAGAAGATGCTAGGGCATATCTACTCAAAGAAATAAATATAAGGAAAAGTTAATCTTCATCTTCAAGTTCTTAAAAAAAAAAACATGGCAAGGCTCACTTCATTTCAAAACTAGCAATAGTAATAATCTAGTTGACCAACCTCATGATATGTGGATTGGAGTACTAAAATCTCAATATATATATATATATATATAGTGGTGATCATACATATATTAGTGAAGGACTAGTTCTATAACCCGCGCGATGCTGCGGGTCAATTTTTTTGCATAAAAAATATTTTAAAAAATTAAGATCTAAAAATGTTAGGTTTTTTTACAAAGCTACACCCAAGAGTCTTGGGTTTGACTGCAACGCCTGACCCAAGAGTAATATTTATAATATTAATAATAACATTAAACTTGAATGACCCAAGTTTAAGTGGGTCTGGCTGCAATACTAAACTTAATAGTCTTGGATGTGGGTTTGGCTGTAAGGTCGTGTCATAAAAGTGTGATAATTAAATAGATTAATTAAAAAAACAAAGAAAAAAAAAACTAACATGAAGAAAAAAAACTAATGAAGAAAAATAAAAAAAAATTTGAATTAACTGGGTTAACCCGTCAAATCTGAGATCTGTGTCATGAAAGTCTAATAACTAAATAGAAAAAAATTTAATATCAACAAACTAAATAAAAAAAGTTAATTAAAAAGAAAAAAAATGCATCAATCTTTTCACCGTGGATTGCATTGTGCAGTCCATAGTGAAAGGCATAAAAAGAAAAAAAAAAGGAAAAAAAAACTAAAGGATAAAATTTCGAGTTGACTCGTCAAACCAGGTTAACTAGTCAAATTCGGAATTCGTGTCATGAAAGTCTGATAACTAAATAAAAAAATTTAACATTAACAAACTAAATTAAACAAAAAAATTCATTAAAAGAAAAAAACACAAAGAAAAAAGCAAAAAAAAAACCATAGAGGCATAAAAAATAAATAAATAAAAACAAAAAAAATTAAAAAAAAATATATGTTATAATAATAATAATAATAATAATAATATATAAGTACAATTAAAAGGCGTGGGGAAAGCTATAGTATTTTCCTCACGCTTTCAGGTTAATCCGTCAAACTCGGGATCCGTGTCATGAAAGTCTGATAACTAAATAAAAACAAATTTAACATTAATAAAATAAATTTAAAAAATCATTAAAAGAAAAACATATAAAGAAAAAAGAAAAAAAACCCATAAAGGCATAAAAAACAAAAAAATAAATAAATAAAAACAAAAAAAAATTAAAAAAAAGTTATAATAATAATAATAATAATAAATTATTATTATTATTATTATTATTATTATATAAGTGCAATTAAAAGGCGTGAGGAAAGCTACAGTGCTATCCCCACGTCTTTTAGAGTATTCTATAATGGTGTGGAGGACTTCATTCATAAAACATCTCCTCACAAGAGAGCTACCACCAAATAGAGTAATGTCCGTTTGGTATTGTGGTTGGAACATTGTTTTGTTTCAACCATAATTTATACCTGTTTGGTAAACATTTTGAACACAGATTTTGGAGATGGGTCCCGTTAAAAATTTAGTTTGTACCGCCAGTTTTGGTGAAGCAAAAAATTGTTGCTTTTCACTTTTCATTGACCGTCTATTGCCATATGTGCAGAGTGAATTAATTCACTCCGTATAGTGTTCACTTCAAGAAGTGAACATTGCCAAGTGGATTAATTCACTTGGCACTGTTCGCGTGAACAGTGCCAGGTGAATTAATTAACGGGTCACTGTTTATGTGAACAACAAAAAATATTTGATATAAAATATTATTTATTTAATGATGTAATAATGGTAGTTAAATCTATAATATTTAAATTAAAAATCATCAATATTAATATATATCTTTTTTAGTTATTTTATAACCTCAATTTGAAAAGCATGCTTAACTAAACACATTAAACTACTTTTTATTCAATCTCAATTTTAACCACAATTTTAATCAAACATATATAAATACCAAACCAACCTCAATCAAAAATATTTTTTATAAAATAATTTTTTTTCAAACCACAAAAGCTACCACAATACCAAACACAAAATGATTATGATGACAAGGTGTATGATTGGATATTGTCTTATTAAAAGTGAATTGTATTGAAAAGTTATATTATTATTATTTCTAGGACACTTCGAATTTTTTAAGTCAATTTATAACATGTGTAAATGTTAAAAATCAATTGAGGAGCAATTTATATACCAACTAAAAAAAAACATTGAACAAATGATTCTACTCGTCTATGCCAGGCCAAGGCAGGCTAGCCCAGGTTTGTCTAGGCCTAACCTGATCTTTTTTCTCTTTATGATTTTTCTCTCCCCTCTATTTTTTTACATAAATACCTATAATTTTTATTAAAATACTCATAAAGTCAAATAAAAATATTCCAAAACCCACACTCTTTATTGGATAACAAAAAGGCCTACCAAACGACCTTCTTTATATCCAATGAAGTTCACCTTTTTGTTTTCACAAATGAAGAATCTTTAACAATGATTAGCCTAACCACACAATGATTAGCCTAACCACCCTTGCAAGGTGAGCTACGATAGCATTGCCACCATTGTTACACCGTGACATATCAGCAATGAAGAAATTGATTGTTTTGGAGTTGCTACCTAGTAATTAAGAAAACTAGAAATCCTAAAATAGACACTAGTTCATTCAGAGATTGGATACATAGTTAGTTATGCTTAAAGGAATGTAAACAAAATACCCTTACTATATCGTTTCAGATGAAAGGTTACTGTTGTATGTGTTTTTCCCAAATTATTCAATTTTCTTAGCTTATTTATGATTTACTTTAAACTTGACATTAGTCTCTAATAATAGTCCCTAATAATAAGAGACACACCCAAAATGACATCAATCCTAAAAAGAGAAGACTTGTCAAAAAATGGCGTCGATCCCTGAAAATAAAAAATTCATAAAAGTTGGAAAATTTTGATATCAATCCCTTAAAAAGAAGGATACTTGTCCATTAATTTTAAAAATATTGATGTTAGTCTCTAAAAATGAGATTTCATCGATTTGGATTTTAAAACGAGCATTAAACCTGTATGGGGCTTTCAACCCAATTCTTTGCATACATTTAAAACGATCAAAAAGGCACCACTCATACTATTTAGGCCTACACGAGGTCACGTTGACCCTACCCGATTCACTCATCACGACAAGGAATAAAATGTAATTGCTCAAAAATTAAATATTCATACCTAAACAATCTAATTACCACACAAAATCATCTTCTCACAAAATTATTGCCACACACAGCATATTATATTTGCACACAAATCAACAATCACACAACTAAAATCATACGTACCCAAATTATATTTGTATAAATTTATTCATACACACATAAAATTCAATATAATGCACAAATAATTCACATAAACATATAGAAAATAATAAACCAACATCCAAACAAAATCAACAAACACAAAAATTCAACCATAATAAAATTTTGTTCAAAACGTTAACTCATGGTTCAAAATTAGCATTCTAAGGTGGTTGGGTGTTTGATAGATACTAGAACATGGTTCAAAACTATGTTTAATTATGATATTTGAAATATGTAAGAAAGACTAAATGAAGAAATACCATTAAAGTTGAGAAAAATAAGTAAATTCAATTTAAAAGTGAATTGAACTAGTTAAAAAGAAAGCATGAAGACAAGATGTTTAGATTGTGTTTGAATATAGTTCTTACATATGTTTAGATAAAATAAATAATATGATGTGAAGGCATAAAGAATAAAAGGATTATTTGATGGAGGAATTATGAACATAAAGCATGAAAAGAAGTAACTTGATTTAAATATGTAGTTGTATGTGAAATGATAATGTTATATTTGAGAATGAATTTTTATCAAAACGAATTAAAAAAAATTAAGTGCTTTGCGTTTCGGCACATAAGAAAAATATTGATGGACTAATGATATAATGATATTTAATTGATTCAGGAGTTGTGTCTATAGCTGGTTATCAGACAGGAGAAGCTGGGTCATCACGAGCAAAAGGTAAGTGATTTGTCACCTTATTTTGTAATAATTAGTTTTCCTTAATATCTATGTTGTTTATTTAATTGATTTTAAAAGAATGAAGCAAATAAATAAATTGAATGATTATTACAAATGAAAATTATTAGTAATTTATGTGAAATTACCAGAATTATTATTTGGTTAACAAAAGATGTTAGCCGGATGCTGAGTAATTCATATGGAATTATTGGATTGATTTTGGGCAACCAAAATGGGTTAGCCAGATTTCTTTGGTAATTAAAAGAATTACCAGGTTTATTGGTTAAAAAAGAGATTAACCGGATATGGGGTAATTCATATGAAATTACCGGATTTATTGGTAACCAAGAAAAGTTAACTGAATTTATGGGTAATTATATAAAAGAACTAGAATTATTGGCAATCAAAATGAGTTAACTGGATATTTAAGTTTTGAAAAGATTATGTGAATTAATTTATTGAAGTTAGAAGTATTAAATTTCAAAAGTTAAGAGTAAAATAATTAATATATGACTAAGATATTGAGTAAATTAATTAATATGGTTATTGTTGAAATAGATACACCGCGAGGTGATGCAGATCATTAGATGTAAGATTTTTCTATTTATGAATTATCATTTTGGAATGTAAGATTTATATGTCTTTATTTTCTTTCGAAACCTTTGTGCTGTAAAAATCAAATAGAAGATTTGTAGTATGTAATTGATGTAATATATATATATTTATATATATATATATATATATAGATGTTAGTATGACTAAATCATTTTCAAAATTATAAGTAGAATACATTAGATGTTTTAAGACAATATGACTCTTAATCTTAATATTGTATTTATTTAGTCTAAATGCATATACGTAGTTAGTTAGCATTTCTTACTCTTTAGTGATGAAAATATTTATTTTTCAATTTGTTTTAGTAATTCTTTTGTGTTGATTTATTAATTGACATTATAAGACTTGAATATATTGATAAGTATACGTATTGAGAGATTGATTGTTATTAATTGACATTATAAGACTTGAATATATTGATAAGTATACGTATTGAGAGATTGATTGATGAATGAGATGTGATCCAGGATGATTGGATCAAGATGGAAGTTGTAATGACATATAATATAAGTGTTGTCGTTAACTTGATACCACCAAAAATAGAGGAAACTCTGCCGATTGTTTTTTAAAAAATAACTCCATAATCTTAGACATATTATTCAATACTTGACATTCGTAATGAAATGTTTGAGATTTCATGACATTATAATTTGAGAATGTTACAGGTGGACCCATATAAGACTTTTATACACTTAGGGATATAGAGATACAAGTATTCTTAGCACTAATATTTTATGTTAAAAGTCATAAGAAATAAACAAACAAAGCTTTGTGGCCCAATATGAGGCACATAATGATCGTCAAGCCTATACCTACTTTTACTTGGCACGATGCCAAGCCCACGAATGATAAGTCTGTCAGCTTGCTAAACTCATGTCCACTTGAGCTCAGCATGTAATTGATCCAAGGATGTTGGATCTGGTAGTTTGCCATAATCATGTGCACTTGAGCTTAATGTATAGCTAAACTCAAGGATGTTGGGTCTTACAAGTTGAACCTAAGGATATTGGGTCTCACAGCTTGCTCAACCCAAGTCCATATGGGCTTAGTGTGTAGCTGAACTAAGAACATTGGATCTGGTAGCTTATTAGACCCATGTCTATTTAGACTTAGTACGTAGCTACTCAAGGATGTTGGATGTGGCAGCTTGCTAGGCCCATATGTAGTTGGGCTTAGCGTGTAGCTTAAACTAGGGACGCCAGGTCTGGTAAGCATTCTTTTTTTTTAATGGACCCATTTTATTTTATTTTTTACACTATCAAACTCTGATTACCAATTTAAGAGCAAAATTAATAGGTCTTGTCTTGGCGTGATTTTTAAAGTCTTAAAATTATGTTCATGACATTTAATTTCTTATCTAATATGCTTATTTTAGTTAAAGTCCCCCTAAAAAAAGGGAATTGTTAGGACTTCAAGTCATTGACATAGATTTCGTTATTGATAATGTAATTATTTTTAGGTTCAATGATCAGTCAAACCTAAAAAAAATGAGTCTCGCGAGATGCTAAACCCAATTTACTTGGGTTCAGCCATCAGCTGAGCCTAATAAAACATGGGTCTGGTGAGATGCAGACACAATATACTTATGTTCAGCCATCAGTTGAACCTAAGGTAACATGGGCATAGTGAGATGTCAGACTCAATATAGTTGAGTTCAACCATTAGCTAAACCCAAAGCAATAAGAGTCTAGCAAGATGTCAGATTCAACATATTTGGGTTCAGCTATTAATTGAACCTAAGATAACATAAGTCTAATGAGATATCAAATCTAATATACTGAGGTTCAACAATCAGCTAAACCTAATGCAATATGTCAAGTCCTAGATGAGCATCTAAACTAAAATGTTATGGGTTGGATAAACCATCATGCCCTTTAACCTAGGTTGGGTTACATATCAGGTCTTGAGTATCTAGGATTAAGAAATCTTACCTCTAGAAAAATTATATGAATTATTTATGTCAGAGATAATAATTTCCTTACACTAATATATGTATAAAAGGTCTTTTAAGGGACCAACCACACTTAGCATTTCATTAATAATATGTAAAGGATATTTGTCTCTCAATAATATCACCGAAAGCAAAGGACTTTTTAATCCTTCCCTTCTCTGAAAATGATAAGGTTCAGGGGATAAAAATACCCCTTCAACCATCTAGGTAAGGGTTCATAACTTTTTTATTTTTTAAAAACTTACATATATTTTAGAGTATTAATTACCCTAAAATACAAGAACAAACATTACTTGTTCTTGGAATTTAAGGCTCCTTTAAGTCATTATTGTCTTTTTCATAAAGTTATTGACTTTATCATTAGAGAGTCTTTAAGTTCCCTCGATTGGTATTGTTTTTGCAGGTAATTAAGCATTGACCATTAATTTGGTGTTTCCTGAGCCAATGAGCAGACAATTGTTTACCACATCTTAATTAACCATTACTTACAAACTAAATAACCTGTTACATAAGTATTCTAGGTTTTGGGATATCGTTAGTTATGAATCGCTAACTCGTCTTGCTTTTTTTAGTTTTTGACTAAAGGAATGGTTTAATTTGTACAGGGATTGATTCTCCTTGAAAAAATAAATATAGCCACCAAAATTGCTATAGGAATGGTTTAATTTGACTAAAGGAACGGTTTAATTTGTATTGTTAGAATGCTTGCACAAATATAAACAAGAACATGACAATTTATTTCTACTCAAATGGACATACACAATCTCTACTACCTATGTTTTTAAATTTTGTATTACTTGATTTCTTTGTTTATATTGAAATCATATAGAAAGTATTATTCGTATAACATTGCTGATGAAGATGACACCACATGTATATGTCTGCAAGCATATTCTCACCTCTATTCTTTTTCTATTGTCTACTCATGTTGTTTGTTTTTCTATGGTCTTATTTTTAATTATTTACCTAAAAACTCAAGAATTATTTTTTCAACTTGAGATTCCATTTCATTTAAATGCCATTTTAGTTTTGTGTTTTGGATTATGTTTGATTTTTAACCTATTATTATGCAAAATCATTATCTAGCAAGGGACACATGCATTCATTTAGGATCATTTGGAACTATACACATAGTTTGTGGGTAGATGTTGGATAATTAAAGAATTTGGTGTCATATTGGATATAAAACACGTTTCAATGTTTCCAAAACATAAGGATTTTTCAGATTTTTTTTCAGTTTTTTTTTTATATAGCTTGCGCCTCAACATTAACTTACTAAGTACTCCACATGCCATTAATTATATTCTTAGTACATTTTGCAATGTTTAAACCATGAGTAAATTAAAAAAGAAAAGGAGTGGAATAACAAAAACTTGCTGGAAACTCCAATTCAAAAACTAAATTATTGAGTAGGAAAACATTATAAATTAGAACATTGATATAGCTTGTGTTGTTGTGAAATAGCAAAAAGTGCATTGCTAATCAGAAAATAATGAAACTCTATTATTATCATAATTATCATTTCAATT
>Ga0325403_1004335_pt1 | contig 13174 bp, 7 predicted proteins | sample PopdelMetagenome_19_FD_205665 | JGI IMG/M metagenome (GOLD analysis project Ga0325403, IMG submission 205665) | Populus deltoides microbial communities from Bellville, Georgia, United States - Xylem-PdKOR-R4 | ecosystem: Host-associated > Plants > Phyllosphere > Stem > Wood/Secondary xylem...
AAGGGATCACCTAACTATATTTTTCAAATCCATAATATAGCTAGGTATGGATGTACAGTAATTGAAACGATGTTTTTACAAAGAGAATCACTTTTTTTATTTTTTAATAATTGGATGTTTTTAACTTCTTAAACATCAGTCATAAACAACCAAAAGAAATAAAAGTTAATAATAAAGGACATGGAATTTTTATGTTTAACTTATAATAGACAATCACTAGGTTTTTTTTTAGATGTCTTATAATTGTTGATATGATCCAAGCAAAGTCGCATTCGGATTTTGGGGTAAAATTATCGACCGTCTAGTTTTACATTATTAAGCATAACTTTAAATCCAACTGTTGGATCAAGCTGAAGCTTTACCAAAAGATTCCAGAAGTATTTGTCTATATTGGAGTAAACTTTTAGGTTAAATGAAGTTTGATAAGAAGTTGCGATATAGGTTAGAACATGCTATGTGAATTTTGTTATTTACTCTCTTTTGATTTGTAGACTTTCTATTTGACAATGATTCTTTTTCTACAAGGAAAGAAGGGCTGATGGTATTTAATGATATTTTGGTTTCTAAGATCATTGAGTAAATAAAGACGTAGTATTTATAGGCTTTATCTTTATTTTTGTTAGTTATAGCTTAAGGCTTACTTAGGCTTAGTTAATATTTTGTTTTCAGCTAGAATTCAAGTCTTGTTTGGATCAGGTTATGACCTTTTTAGTTAAGGGTTTTTTTTATCAGTTTTGTAAGTGGGCCAAGGGTAAATCCATTAGGGTTAATTTTTCAAGAACTATTTAAACTCATGTAACCTAAATTTCAGCATTCATCGCTGAATATTACTTCTAAATTTTTCAGTCTTAACCTGTGAGAGTGATTCTTACATTCTTCAGTTCTTAAACAAACTGATTCTAACTTATTAAAGATTAATTGATGTCATTCTACTTCATTCCAATAATATTAGTGTCATGGGTCAAGTTTTCATTCTGTCACACTCCTATTGGACCTATTTTGACTTTCCGTGATCAGATCTTAATCTTGTTGTGAATTACGTGATCACGCTATTCACATCAATAGTTTTTAAAATTAATATTTATTTTATTGTAATTAAAATAGATATTTTTAAGAAAGGAAATAATTTAAATTCTTAAAAAGAAATGTGTTTAATTACATGAATTTTAAGGTTTTTTTAATTAATAATTAGTAACAGGTTTTTTGAAAAGAGAAAATTCATGAAATTGCAATCACTTAAATTCTTAAATTCAAAAAGAAAGGTTATTAAAATAAATATTCATGAAATTCCATTCACTTAAATTGAAAAGGAAAAAATGTATATCCTCAATTACAACTACCCTTTCTTTTTATTTTATTTTTATGAAAACATGTTTGGTATGAGAATCAATGCATTTAAAAAAAACTGATAATGATTTTAAAAACTAGTTTTAATATAAACAAATCATAACTCAATAATTTGTATGTGATAAAAGTAAAAAAATGATAAAATAGTTTTAAAAACTTTATAATAAAAAATATATATATGTTATTATCATTTAATATTCGTAAGCATATTTCTTATAAATATTTATATTAAGCTTGTACTAAATAATTCACAAAGTAATTGTTAATATTATCATAAAAAGCTATAATTTTATTTGAAAAATATGATAAAATTAAATAATATTGTAAATATAATTTTTATTTATTTATTTATTTATAACATTTTTTATTCAAAATTAAAATATATAATTTTAAAATAATGAAGGGTAACATTAAATGATTTATGTGTTGTTGGGCATGAGAAAATGAGCCTGAATGCTTGGCCTTTTTTTTTTAAAAGATTTCGGATGATGTGTCTTCCATGTAGGTAAATGATGCGATTTTATCTAGTTTGAATTTCAACCACAAGAAAGATGGATTTTGGGTTCTTGGATAAAAAAAAACTTATTTTTCAATTTATTTTCATTTAAAAACATCGTAGTAACCATGGAAACCCATTTTAACCCTAAAATACCATTAAATCAATTAGAAAACAAGAAATTAGACCAAATAAAAAAGATCAACCTTCAATATTCTTTTGTTGCAAGATAAAAGTTTCAAACCATTTTTCATGAAACTTTACCTTTCCAAATAAACCCATTAACATTAAAATTAGCTTTTAATGTGATTGGAAAGTTGTTAAATGACCCCTTTCTCTCTCATTTTTATTTTTCAATGACTTTCTCTAGCCTTTAATAATAGTCTTAGACATAAATGTAATAAAAATAAAGTTTAAAACTAAACTATAAAATTAAGAAATAACATGGACTAAATAATACTTAAATTGAAACCTTTTTTGATAGAAGTGTTTTTTTCCTCACATTTTAATCGTGGGCTTAGTGCTTTTATTTCTTTTTGTATTTATTCTTTTAAATTCTTTCTCGTGAAATTATTTTTTAATTTGACTTCAAAATTCTCAAAGACAATGTGTGTATGTTAATAGATATAAAAATAAACAAATATTAATGGATAAAAAAATATATACATAAAACTAGAAGTAATTATTTTGAAATTTGTTGAATGCTATCAATAATATGATAGAATTTCATATTAATGGACAAAATTGAAGTTGGAAAATGAAAGAAACCTAAAATATAAATGAGAACTTATTGGCTGAAAAATGCCTCAAACGTATAAATTAATCACATGATTACAAGTTAGATTCTAAACTTATATACCAAACACATTATTAATATAAAACTAATAACTTTCCAATACAAACTTAATTTAAACCTTAAATATTTAAATATAAAATTAAAATATTCCCAATACACATTTAATTTAAACATTTCGAACAAGGAACTTAAACATTAATAATTACTAAGCTCTTAAGCCAAGACTTCTTTCTAATAAAATACATTTTCACAATATTCCTTTTCTTTCTGAATCTTTAAACTTTTCAAGAGTTTTGATATAAGAAGCATCAGACACATCATCAAGTTTTTCCAATACATTCATTCCTTCATCAATTGAATATGAATCAGACAAAGAGCTTCTAGCTTGATCTGGCATTTCTGCTTTAGCTGACTTTTTTTTTTAATCAAACTTTTCAAACTTAGTTTCTTTCTTAACTTGTTTGCAAGCAAGGAGATAGTTATCTCTGGATGTTTTCCTCTACAACTCCCTACACACAAATTACCCCCTTCAATGACATGAACTCCTCGGCTAAGAAATCCTTCCTTATTTTGATGTTCTTCATTAGAGATAAATATTTAATCATAGACTTATTAAATATTTAATCAAGTATCTCATAATTGAAGCATCCCATTGATTTATATGTGATAGATTTTTTATGTTTCTGCAATTTAAATTTAATGTATTCTATGAATAAGTTTGAAATAAAAATGATATTACTATTAAGGTTTTCTTAATAAAATATTATAAATTTTCATTACCGTCTTAAATATTTCACCAACCTCTTTTGTCGTAACTACTTGATTTGAGTTTGAATAATATATAAGTCTAGTATAACTTAGTGACTTGAAAAATTTATGATGTTTTCATCTTATACGGTTGTACTTAGAATCTATTTATTTTATATTTTTATTTAGCAGCTAAAAATAACTCTTCTTCTATCTCATGTCAGCCCATGAACCTAAATCTAGGTTTTGGATAAATTAATATTTTTCTATTACTTGATTTTAGCTTAGTAGCTTAAAGGATTCATGTTTTTTTTAATGTTTCTAATGAAACATGATAGGTTATATTTGTAAAATCTAATTAGTTAAATTCAAATTAACTGTTACATTTTATTTTACAATCAAATTACCCTTTGACATATAAATAATAATTCTAACCTTTGATTTTTCCTTAAAAGAAAAAATAATTATCGATTTAAATTCAATAACTGGCTAGCTGGTTTGTCCAGCAAATCTAACAGAACTCTGGACAGGTTTGTCCAGTGAATCTTTTCGTTGACGGTGCTTAGCTGGTTCGCTGCTCTGCATTTAATTGGTTCTTTCCGCCATGTCATCTTAGTCCCTTTGCCGTTCCGATCATATTCATTAAATGACATTGCTTGTTTGGCCTATCATGCACGCCACCAGATTAAAAAAATAATCGTAGTAAATAAAAAGGAAACAATCGTGTAATACATGTGATTCATCATCTATGGTTACTACGCTTTGCATTTAAAGAGGAGAAACTTTATCAAATAGAATAAGTTTAGAGAACTTAATTCTCGACTTTGATTATAAGTACACTTAGTACTCATTACACATAATGCATGCCCAAGAAAAGAAATGCATCAAATATATACCATAATCATTCTACTCTAGAGCGAAAAAAACAATCCCTGTCATTTAGTCTAGACTACAAGTCATACTCAGCCGTTTTTGCTCTTGCTTGACACTCCCGGCACTGTCCAATAATTCTAAAATAATTAAATTAGTAGACAAGGATGTTAAACTAGTACATAAAGGATATTTGGTTTATTATAACAATAGCGTTCAAAATATAAAAAAAAATTTAAAAATTTCTAAAATCCATGTAAGTTTAAGTATATAAACATGCAAAATAAAAACTCATTACAAACATCCTTTCAATAGTAATATAATAATAGGATTCTAACATGACTTAACATATATTCAAACTTGTAATTGATATCAAATCAAAGTCCTAGCATGTATACTAATAATAAAAATATTTATGTTTAAATTAAAACAGAGAAGGGTACTTACTTGTTAAAATATTTTAAAGTAAATAAATTTTTATTGTTGTTAATGATGAATCTTTTATCTGTAAGACTTTATTACTCCTTATGTAATTAAAATGTTTGCAATAAGTTTCCCAAGATTCCAACACCACCAACTTTGTTTAGATGCATTTCATTAGCCACCATAAACAACAAATTAAACTTGAATGTTTTGGCCATAAATCTATATTTTCGAGTTAAAATAATATTGAAGTTTGTAGAAATTGATTCTAGAAGAGACAATTAACACTTATTGGTTGAACTGGACAAAATAATGGGCTGAAAGAAATACTTTTCTTGAACCATGCCCGAGTTCAAATTTTAATTGATAAAAAATAATCTTTTAGAGCTCAAAATATTATTTTGCAAAAAATTCAAACTTGACCCAAAGCTCGAGCACAAACCGGGTTGTGCCAGCATGTGCACACCTGTGGGTTTAAGCTCAAAGTCCACTTTACTTAGAACCTCTTCCCTCTAAAGCTTAGGTGCCCTTTAAGTCTGATTTGAACTTTTCAACTTTTCACTTTATAAATATCAAGAAAGTTTTGTTTCTTTCCTATATAGGTTAGAGTTCTTTTAAATGGTTTTGGGTTTCACCAAAACATGCCCACCAAGGGTTATTTGAGATTAATTTATCATTCACCTATAATTTGTTTAAATCATGTTCATGAACTTATATTAGAGATTAAATTTCATCAAAATTTTAAATCAAAAGGTTATTGGGCTCCACTTTTAATTTGGCCTTAAATGTGCCCATTAACCTTGTTCTTAAACACTATTTTTCAATAATCCCCTATATAAATGTAAATTGTCTAACCACTTTAAAAATAATTTGAAGATTTGTTGAGAGATACTGACACTACCAGAAAATTAGTAAATACAAATAGAAACACAAATGAAATTTTTCTATCTGTAGATTGCTCTGAATTTTACCTTTGTTGTATCCATCAGTAAACATCGACAGAAATATGCACTTTAGCAACAATCACAACTTCCAATTTGATCGTTGGATTAAGCTGAAATTTTACGTGGAGTCTCCTGACATGTTTTCCTACATTGTGTTTACATTTTAGGTCAATCAAAGTTTGGGAAGGCATCACAATACTGGTCAACATATACTATATGAATTTTACTTTTTTTTGACTTGTGGACTTCCTATTTTGTTAGGATTCTTTTCCTACAAGGATGTGGTAGCTGGTTTTGAAAATTTCCTAGTCTTGCAAGGATATTTAATGGGCAACAACATAGTTTCCATGTGTGGTATGAACTCCATATTTTATGGTGTATAGAAACAATTATTCTATTCATATTATAGTAGGAATCTATCATTAAATAAGTTTCCAAGTTAGCTAAGAAAACTTTGCAAACAAGGAAGTTAAAGAGCAACAAATCTAATTATATCATATTTAGGATATTAAATTCAGATTTATTATTCTTATTATTTTTTTCTTAGTTTAGGGTTCATTTATATTATCTGGGTTTAATTGTAAGTGGGCATCATATAAGTCCACATAAGGGGTCTATTAGGATTTGTTTCAGTCAAGAGTCAATATAAATAAAGGCATAACCAGATATGTAAGGTTCGACAATTCAAATTAATAAAACTTCTTATTTGCCGCACTTTATGTGTGTGTGTGTGTGTGTGTGTTGGTGGGATAATCTCCCTTCCTTGGTTCTCTAAAGAACTGGAAAACGATTTATCGAAGAACAACTGACTTCGTGGCGTCATCCTTATACTTCTTATTTGTAAATCAATATTCATTGAGTGGGGGTTTTCGTTACCAACAGTGTTGGTGCCTAGGTACAAGTTATCTTTGTGTCACACTCCTATCAAACCTGATTTACTTGGCTTTTCAGGAATTGACGTGCGTGTAGGTTGCTTGATCGCCTGTTCAAGAGGTTCACATGACCCATTTTATCATAAATTAACCTCCTACAACAAATTTGACCACCCCAACAAGTAGGATTTCCTACTTCAAGCAAGAAAAACTACCCATTTTTTTATTTGAACTCAATTTTAAAATGTTAATTTTTATTGTATATTTTTTTAGTATATATATTTTGTTTTGGTGTTTACTTATTTTATAGCCTTTTCCCATAGAAAAGTATTGTATAAATATAAGATTTATATATGTTAGTATTTGTTTGAGATTTTGTAAAATTGTATTTGTTTGTAAATTGATTAAATTTATTTTGAATTTGTAACATAAGTGTTTTGTGATGAAATAAATAATGGCTTATTTAACGGATCCTTTTGTATTTCGTCAATTTTATTGTTGAGATGAGGTTTTTGGTAAATGTATAGAAATTTGAATTTATCTACATAATTGATAATGAATTAAGAGTACTATTAAAATATATTGAATAAGTTTGAGTTAAACCAATGTTTGCAAATTTATTTAGTTTACATAACTAATTAATACTTGTTCTCATCAATATTCTATATAGGTTTGATATAAATAATGGGTAATCGTTCATGGATGTTTCAAGATTCACCTGTAGGATGGATTATTGTAATAAAGTTCACGGTTTTATTAATTACGCATTATCTAATCTAAGAAATATTAGAAGTGACGGTATTAAATGTCCATGTAAAAGGTGTAAGAATAAAAAGTTTCTCCATCAAGATGTTGTAATGATACATGTTTTACAAAAAGGGTTCATGAAGAGACATATGTGTTGGTTTGCCCACGAATAACCATATGTTCCTCTAATGACCATGGTAGAAAGGATGGTTGGGTCAACATGTAATTCTAATAATATGCATGGAGCTGTAGATGACAATAGTAATCCTTATAAGAATATGGTTATGGATGCAATGAGAATGAATCAGGGTTATGCCGGTCAATGTCCAATTATAGATGAAGAAACTATTATAGATTCGGCTAAGTTGTTTTATCTTTTGAAAGACTCTAGTGAACCATTATGAGATGGGTACATAAATCACAGTAAATTATCGGTTGTTACATAGGTGTTCAACATTAAGTCAAATCATGGGTTGATTGATGTCAATTATGATAGAATTATTTAATGGGCTATAAGCATTTCACCTTAAAGGAATAGGCTAAAAAAGAACTTCTATATTGCTAAATCCATGATAAAAACCCCTAGGCTTAGGATACCAGAAAATTGCATTGTATCCAAACTTTTGTACATTATACAAACCTTGAAAATACAGAGTTGACCGAGTGCAGAACATGTGGGCATGCTCATTATAAACCTAAAATTGGCAGGGAAAAGACTCTTATCAAATATAGAAAACTTAGATACTTCCCAATCATTCCTAAACTGCAAAGGTTATTCATGTCACCAAAGATTATTGGGCACATGACATGACATCATTCACATGATGTAGTGAATGGAGTGATGGTGTACCTTTTCGATGGTAAAGCTTGGAAACATTTTAATAGGGTGTATCCTCAATTTTCAGTGGAATTAAGAAACGTGCGTCTTGGGTTATGTACAAGCGGATTCAATCAATTCGAGTCATTTGCTGCTCCTTATTCTTTTTGGCTAGTGATACTCATGATTTACTACTTGCCACCGGGGATGTGTATGAGGTTAAATTTCATGTTTTTTTATATGGTCATACGCAGTCCTAATAGTCTAGGTCGAAATATAAATGTTCGTCTTCGACCATTGATTGATGAATTGAAGCAGTTATGGTCATCTAGGGCTTTGACTTATGATGTATTGAATTTTTTTCCCCAGATAAAAACAGCTTTGATATGGACTAGCAATGATTTTCCTGTGTATGGAATGGTTTCTAGTTGAAGCACGCATGAAAAATTGACATGTTCATATTGTATGAAAAATAACAAGGTCTTCACGTTAACTAATAGCGGTAAAACATCTTTTTTTTAATTTCCACCAGCGGTTCTTGCAAAGTGATCAAAAAACATGAAGGACTTTGTTTTTAGTAGAGTTGAAAGGGATGTTGCATCGCCACTGCTATAGTGTCATAGTACACCACTTTGTGTTTGGTTTTTAATTTGGTAAAAATAAGTTTCTTGATTTTGGTTTGACCCACAATTGGGTAAAATAAAGTATTTTATGGGAGCTTCCTTATTAGAAGACCAATATCCCCCGCCATAACCTTTATGTCATGCATATTGAAAAGAACATGTTTGAAAAAATTTTCAACACGGTTATAAACATGAAAGGGAAGACAAAGGACAACATTAAAACTAGAATGGATATATCTTTTTTTTTTTTGTCAATGTAAAAATATGAAGTTGATTTATGATGGGTCACGGGTCGCAAAGCCTAAACAAGAATGCATAGTTATTTGTCTACCAATGGATTAAGAGTATATGTTTTCTTGATGGACATGCTTCAAACATATCAAGATTGGTGAATTTGGACGAATGTAGATTGTATGAAATGGAGAGTTATGAATGCCATGTGTTTATGCAAACACTCATTCCACTAGCTTAATGAGATTTATTACTAAAGAGGATATGAATGCACTAATAGAGATCAATCATATTATTAGAGATATATGCTCCAACAAGTTGCATATACAATACAAGGAGAGGCTTGAAACAAATATCGTCTAGAGAATCTGGAAACTTGAGATGATATTACCTTCATCGTTCTTCGATTTAATGGAGCATTATAATTAAAATTTTATTATCTTTTTTTAAAAAATTCAAAATATCCATTTAATTCCATGCAGGTACTTGTTCAACCTTAAGAGAAAAGTAAAAAATAAAGCGCATGTTGAGGCTTTGATATACAAGGCTTATATTGTTAAAAAGATCTTAACATTTATCTTGTATTATTTCGAGTTTCACTTGAGAACAATAATTAATTGCATTTCATGACATGATGACAATGAAGAAGTGCTTTTATGTGGAAACTTGTCAATATTATCCTATCTTGAATGACCCGTACCAAACAATGTTGTGAGGGGGAAGATATTTGATAGAAATAGAATTCAGATAAGCACGTAATTATGTGTTATTTAACTGTGATGAACAGAGACCTTTTATTTAGTAAGTATAATACTTAACATGTCATTTCTTTTGAACAATTTACCTCATATACTATTATAAATTGATAGATTATTAAATTTCTCATAGGCAATATTGTCAATTTTTACTATCCCAAAACTCACAACTAATTAAATCCCAAATCTTTTGATTATAAGATGAATAATTTTCCACTTGGAACACATGCAAGAACTGTTTAATTATTCTTCTCTCTTAGGATACTTAATATCATTACACATTTCTCATTGATTGTGATGGAGATGTAATTCATGTACCAGGTTTATCAATTAGAAGGGAATACTAGTGATACTTTGAATTTACTAAGTTTGGGTACAAGAAGAAAAGTAAAGTGCTATAATGAATATTTCATCAATGGACACGTGTTTCATATGGGAGAGTATGGTCAAGGTAGAAAGACATATAACAATAAAGTTTGTGTTAAGGGATCAACTTCTAATGAGTTTGAAGTTGACTATTATAGGAAGTTAGAAGATGTCATTAAATTGTAATATCATAGCGAGCAATATAGAATCTTTTTATTCAAATGTTATTGGTATAATACCATTGATATAGGAATCAGAGTAGATCCTCATCATGTTTAGTTTGAAATTAATATAAAGGCTAGACTCTATAATGTTGATAATGTCTTTATTTTCACCAAGTAATGTCAACAAGTTTATTACACATGCAATCCTTCCTTTAGAAATGATCATTCAAGAGTTGATTGGGTTATCCGTAGTGAAAACCGAACCCATGGGTCATCTTCAGGTTGTTTAGGATGAAAATGATGAATTAACAGTAGAACATAATGTTTTTCAACTTAATGAGTTAGTTGATCTATATCGAGATGCTCCGTCTAATGACTTAGAAGAAAATTCAAATTTTCACGTCGCCGAGAATACTTTTGTTAATGTTGACGTTGATGAGTTAAATAATGTTTTGAGAACCAGTGGACATACACAAGTTGATGAAGATGATGATAATGATGAAATCAACGTAGAAGACTGCAATGGACATGACAATGATGAAATTAAAGAAGAAGACAAATGATAATGTAATATCTCTGGATGAAATTAACTTTAATGTAATTACAATATTGTTAATTTATTATTAAATGACAATGAAACATTGATTTTATATGATTTTAATATTATACAAAACTAGTGTTATCGTGTCCTATGTGTTGCTGTGGTTTTAAGTATTTGCAGAATGGATACATAAGGAATACAAGTACAATCTGGCAATAGAAACTATTGTATATTCCAAATAGCATTAAAATTGTTCCCTTCTCCTTGTCATTGTTAATTGTGTTCAATTCATACGGTATCACTGATGGATTGTGTCTATCGGTATATTCTAGAGAGCAATGGAACCATTCACTTCTTAATGTCACTTTTAATTACTTTTTAATACATATGGATTCACCGACGGAATGAAAAATCATCAGTAATACTTGGGGGGTTATGAAATTTTTTTATAAAATTGAAAATTTCAATTAGATGTTATAGACAAAAACACCAAATTTTCAATAAAACTATAAAATATTAGTATTTAATTGTCAATTAGAAAACCGTCAGTAAAACCGTTGGAAAGAAACCCCAAATTAAAAAACCAATATCCCTAAAATAAATTTCAGATGGGTTTATCTCTTCTTCTCTCTTCCTTTGTCCCAAGTCAGCCAACATTTTTCTCTATTTCTTTCTCTTCTCTCTCTCCTTCTCACCTTCTTAAGTCCTTCTCTTCTCTTCTTTTCTACTCCACACGTGTGAGGTAAGTTCGTCAACTTTTGAAATTCACTTTCTTTATGTTGTTTTCGTTTCTTGCAGTATATTTTGAACATATACACATATTTGGGTGTTGTTTCATCATTTTGTATATTTTGTTTCTATTTTTATTCGAGTCTTCAGTTTCGTTCATATATCGAATAGATTCACTTGCTGCTCGCGAGACCATTGTTGATAAGTTTACCTAGGTCAAAATAGGGTAGGGATCGGGCTAAAATTGTATGTGGAGTCTCTAGACAAGTTGTCCTACCGTGAGTTCAAATTTCGAGAAGGCATCACAATACTGGTCAATAGAGGCTGTATGAATTTTGTTATTTACTTCTGATGCGAACCTCGTGATCACGTGGTCACGCAACCCACAATCAAGATTGATATCTGATCCCATATTGAAATGCCTTCCTGAACTTCGAGCGACCTGAAAGTTTAACCTACTGTAGGAAAACATGTCAGGAGACTCTACACAAAAGTTCAACCAAATCCAACAGTCGGATTGAGAATTATGACTATTATCGTAAAATTAGACAGTTGCGCATTTTACGTCAGAATCCGAATCTAATTGTTTTTTCATTGCCCGTATCGTATCAAATTCATTTTGACTTGTGGACTTCCTATTTGGCTATGATTCTTTTTCTAAAAGGATGTGGCAGCTTGTTTTGGGAATCTCCTAATTCTGCAAAGATCTTTAATGGGCTACAACATAGTTTCTGAGTGTGGCAATGATTCATAAATGTTTCAAAATCTTTTTCTTACAAGGTTTCCTTATTCATCCTAGCTATCACAGGGAAAAAAGACTTTACAATTAATTCTACCTTCAGATCAAATTTCGTAGTCTATTTTGGGACTTCTTAATGATGACAAATCTGATTTTAGCATATTTAGGATAATAATTTTTGGATTTTTATTATTTTTATTATTTTCTATTTAGTCTTTGGGTTATTATTATGTATTTGGGTCAAATGTATGTGGGCCTCATATAAGTCCACATAAGGGTGGTCCATTAGGGTTTATTTAAGTGTAGAGTAAGTATAAATAAAGGCATAACCAAACATAAAGATTAGACAATTCAAATTAATTAAACTTCTTGTTTCCTGTACTTTGTGTGTGTGTGTGTGTGTGTGTGTGTGTGTTGGTGAGATAATCTCCCTTCCATGGTTCTCTAAAGAATTGAAAATGACTTATCAAAGAACAACTGACTTCGTGGCATCATCTTTATACTTCTCGTTTGCGAATCAATATTCATTGTGTGGGGGTTTTCTGTTTCCAATAGTGCTGATGCCTAGGTACAAGTTATTTTTGTGTCACACTCTTATCAAACCTGATATACTTGGCTTTCCAATAATTGGTGTCTTTGCGTGTGGGTTGTGTGAGCACGTTATCACAAGATTCGCATTAGTATGTCTCTAAGTGAGTTTTTCCAAATGGTTGCAATCGTTGAAAAAATTGCCACTAATCTTGAAAAGACTTCAAAAACTATTTTAAGCATAAGCACAATGAGATGTGAATCAAAGAGTTTATTTTGAGATTAAAGATATAAAAGAATAATAAGTTGTTTGAAAGAAGAACCAATTCTTCTAGTGCCTCAAATGCAAACATTATGGAACAAATGGGAAAGTCCCATAATAAAAATCAAAAGAAGAAGCTCATTGTGAAGGGAAAATTAATTGTCAAGAAATTCAATA
>Ga0325403_1004338_pt1 | contig 13168 bp, 8 predicted proteins | sample PopdelMetagenome_19_FD_205665 | JGI IMG/M metagenome (GOLD analysis project Ga0325403, IMG submission 205665) | Populus deltoides microbial communities from Bellville, Georgia, United States - Xylem-PdKOR-R4 | ecosystem: Host-associated > Plants > Phyllosphere > Stem > Wood/Secondary xylem...
TTGAAACTCAAGGAGTGGAGTTACCGGTTAAAGGGGTGTGGCGGTTATTGAGGTGGATTTAAATGGGTACTTGGAATCCGCAAGTCAGTGCAGTGGTCAATTTTTCTTTACTATTTCAACTGTTTTTAAAAAAAAAAAATTAAAAAAATATTTTATTCGTATCTTTATATAATATTTTTATATGATAATGTTAAGAATTAATTTTAAAAAATAAAAAATATTTTTTTAATATTCCTTTTACAAAATATATTTTAAAATAAAATCTTTATCACATTGACCAAAAAGCACTTAATTGTTTAGTCCAATATAATAGTATTCTTTTTAAAATTAGTACAATAATTTCAGAATTTTAATAAAATAACACTATCTAAAAAAATTTGATAAAATTACACATTTTACATTGTCACAATATATTAGACGTTGTTATTCTCAAGTACTCTCAAGTACGATAAGATAATTGTCGTGTTTTAAAAGAGCAATAAACAAACATTTCACGTTTTAGAAATGCGATAACTTAATATGTCACGCTTCAAAAACGCGACATGTCGTGAAATTTAAACTCCTTCTCAAATTGAAAAACACAGACAAACACGACTCCTTCTCTCTCTCAAAACCACCGTTCACAACCTTCTTCTCTCTGAAACCCCCCCACCAATCACTTGTTTTTTTACCCTTAAAACACCTAAAAATTAAACTCATCTTAATCTTCAAATATCTTAGAATGTTTTCCTCTTTAAAATCTATTATTGTCACCTCTGTTATCATTGCCTGAGCCTTTTCTCTAATCCACAAGCAATGTAAACATACTACATTGCTATGAATTTTTATTTGATTTAGTTGAAATGAAATCATTGTTTATGGTTTAGGTTGAATTTAGGGTTTGTTGAATTGATGATAAATGAGCTATGTATAATGAAAATAAGTTAAATTAATTACAAATTAATTATTACAAATAATTATGTATTGCTTTAAATTTTGAATAAGTTGTAGAATTAGGAATTTTATGTGGATTGTTGGAATTAGTTATTGATGATATCACTATACTTGATGATTTCATGCAATAGAGCATAAATGAGGTAGAATTATGAAGAATTATACGATGTGTTGAATGTGGATAAGTTGCTAAATTTTATATTTTCTTTGAATTGTTTTAATTTGCTATGAATTTGGGTTTGATTTAATCCAATTGAGAATGAAAATATAAATTAGATTTGATATCATGAATTATATTTATTCTTGGTCAAGTATGCTTCATTAAATTTAGGAATTTGATTGATTTTACTATAAATTTTATCTATAAGGGTTAAGATAATGCAATTTAGTTAAAATTATAACCAATTGACCATAAGCTGACTAGTTTTTTTTTTTAGCAGAATGTCTTATAACATATTTATGTTATGTCATTACGGTAGAACTATTATTCCTGATGTGAATAGCACTATCACATATAATGGCAGGAGTAGTTTGTTGTTATATGGTAATTTAGGCATGTCATGTGTGGAAATGAAAAAAACTATTTGGCATGGACTTGACTGGTAATATTGATGTTGAAATAATTTTGAGATATCAAATTGGTAAGCATCAGTGTTAACCAGTACTGATTATATATGATGACAGTTTTAGAAAAAATGATTAATTCTTTCATCCAATGCGAATTGAACATGGTAGTTTGTATATGAGTAGTCGACCAAAATCTTTGTATGTCCCAACTTTTATCTGTCCTTTAAAGTTATTTAGTAAAGGGAAAAACAATTTATTGTTGGATGATTTTCTATGAAATATCAACGATACTATGTTTTATAATTCATTTGCTAATCAACATATATTTCATTATTATGAGCTTAGTAACAATGAGAATGAAGAGACATTAGACCCGAAAATAACAGTAAATGTTGATAATAATATTGATAATAAGGTTGAAGATAATGTTAATAATAAAACAATACCTTGTGTTCCTGAATTTGGAGATGTTTTTAGGTTTACTTTTTTATTTATCATCATTGGGCACTTAGTTGTAAATGTTTCCAGAAAGCTTTGATTTGAAGATTGGACAAACAATTAGCAGTAAAAAAAAGTGGTTCATGCAATTAAACGATGGTATATCACACATTCGATTAAATACTGAATCTAATGGTCGAACTCAATATTTCTTCAATTACAATGTATGCAAGCACCTAAATATAAGTGGTATTTACGTAGGGGATATCATAAAAGGTCAGATTCATTTGAGATAACAAAGTTAAAAGTGTCATACACATGTACCTCAATCTTTGTCTAAAAATACCGCTATCAACTTGATGCAAATGTTTCTGTTAATGCTATATCAACCCTTGTAATGAATAATCTTTCAATAACATTTACAAGCATAAATGATGAAATAAAATTGCATTATAAGTATAAAATATCATATGACAAGGTATGAGTTGCAAAACAGAATGTGCTCGAGCATCTTTCTAGTTCACATGAGGAGTATTTTGAAAATTTATCAAGGTTTTTATCGGCAATAAAAAAATCAAATCCTGGAACAGCTATTGATTGGACACACAAAGAAAATATTGATGATAGTACAATAGTTTTTTACAAATTTTTTGTCATCTAAAGATTGTATTAAAGGTTTCAAGTATTGTAAACCATTTATCAATATTTATGACACATATTCGTATAAGTAATATGATGGGAAGTTATTAATTACAATTGCTTTTGATGCAAATAATAGGATACATCCGTTGGCTTTTGCAATTTTTGACAAAAAAGATAACTATAATTGAAGATGATTTTTGCTTTTCTTACAAATATATGTTATCGGTGATAAACATGTATATGTATAATATCATATAGACATGTAAGCATAAAGATTGAAGTAACAAAAATTTAACGTGAACCTATAGGATAACATCAATATTGTGCCTGATATTTTATTAGCAACTTCGATTATAAATTCAAATAATCATCTACGGAAAAAAATTTGATAAAGATGTGTTATGAACCTTCAAGATGAAAATTTGATTTGTGGTATGAAAAAATGTATAAGTTAAACTTATCATATCAAGAATAGTTTCTACGAGAATCAAAAAAGAGCATTATATTATGATGATGATCACTCGTATAGTTAAATGACAACTAATCTTTTAGAATCATTTAATCATGTTCTGAAATGTGCTTGTGCAAAGCCTATTTCAACCCTATTGCAATTGATATTTTATAGGTGTAATAGTTATTGGATCAAGCAAAGACGTGAAATAAAAGACTTTATTCGACGTGGAAGAATTTGCCCCTCATCAATTCAAGCTTAATTGATAATGAGCAGGGATAGATCAAGATATCATAATGCAATGTTATTCAACTTTTAGTAACAAGTTTTCCAGATCAACACCCTTATTATTATAAAGAAATTCAGAAAGAAAATAAGATTGAATGATAGAACATATATATATATATATATATATATATATGGTAAATGATAAACATTTCAACATTTATATTCATATATTCTTGCATGTTATGTTATGAATCACTTAGACTTTACATAGTTTATTAATGATTATTACACGATTCAGAGCTATAAATCAGCATATGACATGTCATTTCATCCATTATAACACAAATTAGAATGGACTCATTACACCGGATTTTAAGTTAAAGCAGACACTTCTAATAAAAATTTAGAAATGGTCGATTAATGTCAACTTAATTGCAAGGTGGATGCAAGAGAGGGTCATATATATTATAGTATGGCATATGAAATGACATAGGCCATAATAGAAAAACATGTCATAATCGATAATGTATATATGATAATATAATTATATGACAAAATAAATATTTGTTAAAATATATTATGATATTTTTTTAAAAGCATATTAAACTTATCTTGTTTCACATCAAATACATGTACTCATACATAAAATGTCACGCATTCGAGGTGGTAGATTTTATTCTCATGTTGAGTGGCCATATTATGATGATGACATTCCCAGACAGCATGATTATTTTCATGGAGATTTTAAGTCACATTACATGCCTGTCGGGCCCACTGACACTTTTGTCCTGCAGTTGTTGGATAAACATTAATCAAAGGATATTTTTGTTGGGATTATAAAACTATTTAATGTAAATAAGTTTTTCCATTACTTAACGTTACATGTATTATATATTTATGTAATTATATTTTAAATTATTATACAGGATAAGACCATCATTTATTTTCATGCGCATAAGCGAATGAAATTGCTTGAGCGAGTTCAATCATATGTGTTTTAGATTAGTTTTTTATACATAAGTTATCTGGAGCACATAAAGCTTGATCACGACTTGATCCATGCACTAATTGAGTGATGGAGATGTGAGATACACACATTTCATCTTCGGTATGGGAAAATGACATCGACATTACATAATGTGATAGTTTTGCTTAGAATTTATATTAATGAACAAGTAGTCATATTTATTGGCATGTGTAATCGAATTGTATTAAGCGAGTATGCATTTGTATTGGCACTCTCGCTTTATGAATTGAAAAGGGCAATATACATTTTAAATGGATTAAATAGACATTTACCATACCATCAGGTGATACTAACAACGAGATCTTGCGGAGGTATCCATCAAATTATTATTTGAATATGTTAATTGTTAGTTAAGTATATGTGAATTAGTATGGTAATTTTAATGTGTTATGTAGGTATGTCAGAGCATATATATTGTATTTGTTTAGCAATGTATTATTCACAAACTTCATGGGAAGATGTGTGCCATTAATTTATCTGACGCTCTCGGATGATTTTGATGTCATTACCATATATAGATCAAGATTTGTTGTCTTGGCACATCTATACAAACATTTATGTCTTATATGTATGAAATGGATCCAATAGGTTGAGGGATGTTTTCTACTTATACATGTATGAATCGAATAACTTAAAATAACAATTTGCTTTTTAAATATTTGTTATTAATACAAAATAAAGAAACTTGTTTTTTTTATTTAATAACAGTTATGGTATTAGGAGCATCTTTATGTGGGCTAGCCCTAAATACCTAGATTGCAACCTATAACTATCAAAATTATGAGGGTTACACTTTAGCTTCCACCAGGATATAGGTATTGCAAATGTTATTTTTGCAATTATATAAATATTTATATTGTCTAATTGTAACTTTAAAAATAAAATTAATCAGACATGTTTGTAATACTAGGTTATGTGCTAGTAGAGTATTTGATAATAATCCAACACATATGTTGTCATTTTACTAGAGCGAGCTAGATAAACATGTTATCTATGAATTTTTTGAACCATTTGTTAAATTAAAAGCTTAATTCCACTAAATTATTGTTGTTTAATATTTAAGAAACTTATCTTCTACATGTCAAGTGGACACCTTATTTGGATGAAAAATTGATAGTTGCTCCGGCTATTTGCACTAACGGGATGAACATCAATGGTCTCGTTGATTTTTTTATATGGTTGACTTATGTTGCCAATATCAAGTTATATGACAATTCGGTTGTAGACAACACATTTAAGTTGACATCGATATGAGAGACGCGTTACACGTTATAAACCATCAGGGTAAAAATAATGATTATGTTTGATTATGTCATCTTCAAACTTATGTTTCCCAGTGGGATGTACAAAAGAATGAGATATTTGCATAGATACATCAAGTGATTACAAAGGAGTATGTGACTTGGTATATAAGTATCACATGTTAGGTTATTAAATCGAATCCTGAGCAAGTTCCTTTACCTATATACTTGTAATATGAGCAAAATGCCCCAACGGGTTCAAATTATCATAAGTAATCAAATATTTTTAGAATTAATATATGTTAAAAGTTGGATTTTATTTATTGATATTTTAATTTAACATTGATGTTTTATTAATATTAGGTTGGTTCTTGTTACAGCAGGGCGTAGAGACTATATATGTGCTTCATGATATTGACGAAGAAGCAGATGATACACATATACGTTTTGATAGTTCAATGTTTGTCGCAATGAACTTGATACATTTGGAGAGAGGTTAACTCTTAGTGATGTCATGATGAAGAACAAGGCTACTCCGGTAGGAGTAAGAACAAGGCTACTCTGGTAGGAGTAGGAGTAGGAGTAGGAGTAGGAGTAAGAGCAAGATGCAATTGTGTTATTGATGAACCTAGGTCATCCAGTAAATAACATAGATGTAGATAGATATGTTATGTTGATATATTTTGAGATTTCAATTACTTAAATATTGTATCATTAAAGTATTTGAGACTTATTTTGCATGTGTATATGTTTATTTATTTATATTTCTAAGGCTATTTAAGATTATAAAATATAAAAATTTCGTGTTTGGTTATTTGGTTCTTTGTAGGTATTTTTAAGTAGGATAAAATTTATAGTTCCAAAATAAGGGAAACTCTTCTTAGATTTTGTTAAGATTGTAAAATTTCTTACTCTCTGAAATCATTAACTAAATTAAATATAAGATTAACAAACTAATAATAAATTTTATGAAAATCATTTTTTATTAGATTTAGATATAGGGGAAATTGGTTGCTGGAATTTTCATGGAATGATTGGGATGATTATTGAATTTAATTGATGTCACGGTTTAGAAAGGCGACATCAATTAATTATCGCGGTTCAGAAATGTGACATCAATTATATGTTGCGTTAATAATGTTGTTGTTAAAAGACATGATATATAATTGATGTCGTATTTATGAACCGTTATAATTAATTGATGTCGCATTTTGCTGTTTCAAACCACAACATTAAAAAATATATTATTTATCAAAACTTTTTACTCCCGTGTTAATTCGCTTTTTATTTTTAATTCATGTGCTAATTGCAAACAGATTTTTAATTCTATGAATTGAAGTTATTGAACTCATTTGTTATTGATGGGTTAATACTATTATTTTTTAATAAAAAAATTGATGATTAATGCTTGTGTTTGAAATCAAATTAAAAGTAAGAGTAAGTTTCATTCCCTCTTAAATTAAAGTTTTATTAAAAATCATTTGTTAACAAAAAAAATAATATCAAAAATTAATATGATTAAATAATTTATAGATGAATAAAAAATTAGTCTCATAAAACTTTTGGTTATTATATTTTTATGAAACCTAAACACATTATCCCATGAAAAAAATACAAGATTTATTTTGTAGTGTAAATGATACCAATAAGTTGAATAGTCATAAACAAACTTAAACAAAGTAGCGTTGGACTCAAGTCAAATGTAATGGCTTGGACACAAACCTCAAACCTTGAAGTTTGATTTCTTGATTATATAAAATTGCATGTTATATAAACTAAATTATAGCTTACAAACAACAAATACCCAGGGTCTATTTGTTTCACTTAAAATATTTTACGAATGGAAATTATTTTACATATAAAAAAAATTTCAATGTTTAATTTGAAAAAAAATTTATCAAAATATTTTACATGTAAATATTTTTTTACGATAGAGGTGATCATAGAGAAGGAGCTGGTGGTGATGATAAAGGAGATGGTCGTGGTCGTGGTGGAAAAGGTGTCATGGTGAGATAATGGTGATGGTGGTCAAGGTGATCGTTAAAGAGGAGTTGGTGGTGAGGTGGTTATGGTGGGGTTAAATTGTTCACCTCAAAATTAAGCCCTATGCGACTGTCTAGTCCCAACTAGACTGAGGTTTGCCTCTCCTTTCACTCGTGTTTACCTACAATTATGTGTTTCGCTAACTTAAAAAGGTTCCCATAATTTTCTTATCGTAAGCAAATAACAAACACAAGTAAATAATCTCAAAGCACATAGCAAATACAAGAAAATCTCTCAACTTTTAGTAATCTCGTAAACAAAGGATTTACACGATACAAATGTGTGTGTGCTATACATAAATATTGCATACTACACAGTTAATGCCTTTCAAGCCTATTTATAAACAAATATGAGAAGTTACAAAGCATATAACTATCATTCCTACTTTTTAGGAAGTAAATGGACACTTTCTCCCTTATGTTCCCATGAACTTAATGGATGATTTTGACCCATGATCTTAGTGTATTGAGGAGCAATCCCTCATGTTCAACATTCATGTCCCCATAATTTGGACACCCATTTCCCCCATGATGTCATGATTGTAATCGTTATAACTACGCACCACATTGCTGTACATGTAACCCAAAATTTGTTTGTCTAAATGTTAGCTCTTTACTGACATTCCAGTTATGTTTTTTCCACCTTGAAAAGTTCATCATCCCTGTCCAGTTTCATGCCAAATCGAGAACTCATGACACGCACGAAACTAATACACGCTACCTAGCGAATTCACTGCTGCCCAATTTCGGCTGCCACTATCCTTCGCTACTAAATTTTAGATAATATGCATACTTTGGTGCGTGCTTGCACCTAGAACTCTAACAACCCCCCAACCAAAAGAGTTTGGCGTCCTATTCAGAATAGAGGTGAAGTATTCCTACACTTTATCTTTTAATTGCCACAAATATATGTCATTTTATAACAAAACCTTCTAGTTTTTCTTTCATTTTACTAAAAGCTCAGTTCATCAATTCTTTGTATATTAGCCGAGTCAATGATGATCCATGATCTTGACAATACCATTATCAAACTGTTTATAAATCATTAAAGGAGCTTTTTACAACTTACTTCGTTTTGATCTTCTTGATCTTCATGGAAAGGTCTAAAATAACTTCCATGAAAAGCTAGGTGAAGCTTTAGCCAATCTGGCAGCTTTAATTTATAGGCATCAACCCTTATTTTTTCCTTGATTTCAAAAAGTCCATCATATTTTAGCACCAACTCTCGATGTTTTGTCTTCTTCATAATTTTCTTTCAGATTTGTGGAGTTGATTTGAGCAACATCTTGTAGCCTTCATTGAATTCCAACAGTCTTCATTTCCGGTTAGCATAATTCAACATCCTTTTTCTAGCCTTACGCAAACTATTTTGGGCTTGCTCAAACAATTATTGTCTTTATATTGCTAACCTATACACAACTGGATTTTTCTCACCAGATTTTCATACAACAATCTTGGTAGGGGTTTGGGGTTGTGTCCCCAAAACCAACTCAAAGGGCTTGCTTCCGTTGCCGAGGACTTTTGAAGATTGTAGCAAAATTACACATTATCTAGCAATCCCAACCAATGCCATTGCATTGTTGTTACGTAGTGTCTCAAAGATTCCTCAAACAAAGCATTTATCCTTTTTCTTTGCCTATTAGTTTGCGAATGATTAGCAGCGGAAAACTTTAGTCTTATCCCTATAATGTTGAGTAATGTTGTCAAGGATTTGTCTATGAATCTCACATCATGATCACTTATAATATTGAAAGGCACTCCAAGATACTTCATCATATTTTGATAGAATAACCCAGCAGCAACCTTAGTTATACACACTATCGGGGCAGCCACAAATACTGAATACTTGGAGAATCTCTCTATGATAACCATGACCATGTTTATGCCATTATCCTTCAAAAACCCAACAATGAAGTCCACCAAAACCGACACCCAAGGCTTGTCTAAAATTGACAACAACTATAACAAGTATGTCTCTCACTACCATAAGGTCTTATCTTACTAGCACACTAGACAAGTCCGAACGTAAAGTTTTACATTGTCATCCATTTCTTGCTAATAATAAGTCTATGATAAAAGAGCAAGCATCCTCTCTCTACCTGGATTTCCGGCCCACTATAAGTCACTAGTTTCCGTCATCAAATACCTCTGCAACTCTCTCTTCGACACAAAGATCCGGTCCTTTTTTGCATAGATTAGGACGTGTTATTGATAAGATAGCAGTAATAGTGATAATGAAATGAAAATAATAGTTAAAATAGTTGGATGATAAAGCAATGGTGTAAGCTGCTTAATGTACCTCGCTCAGTTCATTTTTTCATCTCTTCCGTTCTTCACCTTCAATTTTGATTTTTTTCCTCTCATTTCTCCAAGGCTTTCACCTACAATCTCTACCAAGTGTTCTTGTGAATCTTCATTAGATTAAAAGGTATGTGTTTCCTCTATTTTTTTTTTACTTCAAGGGTTTCTTTTTTGTTTTAGCTATTATTGTTTTTTTTTATGTTTTTTGTTTTGGTGTATTTTTATAATGTAGATAAAGTCTTGAAATCAATACATTATTAAGGTATGCATTTTCATTCCTAAATTCTATCGTTTTTTTAATTTATTTAATATATTTTATTGTTGTATTGGCATAATTATTGAATAATTTATTGAATTATAATTGTTAATATTGAATTTACCTTAGAATTAGTAATTGAATATGTTGGAATAATTAGTAATTTTACAACATTATTGCATGATTTGTGTTTAATTATTTGCATTAGTTTTAATTGTTAGTCTAGAGTTTTGTTTTGAAATTATTCAATATTTTTTATTGTTTGTATTTATATAATGATTGAATAATTTGTTGAATTGCAATTGTTAATGTTGGATTTACCTTAGAATAAGTAAATGAATATGTTGGAATAATTAGTAATTTTACTACATTATTGCATGATTTGTGTTTAATTATTTGCATTAATTTTAATTGTTAGTCTAGAGTTTTTTTTTTAATTTATTGAATATTTTTTATTGTTTGTATTTATATAATGATTGAATATGTTGTTAATGTTGAATTTTATATGTATAGATATTATGTTATGTACAATATTAGTATAGATGGAGTCAATTGGTTGTGGCTTTTGTCAATATTTGCAGGTTTGTGGATTTGGGTAGTATCCAGTATAGGAGAGGTGTTGTCAAAATTTTTTTGACATTCGAATTTAATTATATAATTATTCGTATACAATTGTGTAGATGCGTAGAACAAAAACTAGAGTTGGTCGCTCACGTATGGTCGCAGTTAGTTCTTCTAGCAGCGAGGATGACGTATCCTTAGGTGCCTCTTAAGAAGCGGCACCTACGCCACCTGCACCGTCAACCGATGCTGCCTCTTCCAGTACAGGTTCAAAGCGCAGAGGTTGCGTGCCTTCGTAGCGGAATTAGTTCACTCGCAAGTACGAGGCATAGTGGAAAGACGACCATTCAATGTAAGTTTGTTAAGGTTATAGTTTTTTGTTTTAAATTATAACATAATTTATGAACAACTAATCAATATTATTTCATGAATTTAATTTGTTTTCAGGTTCATAAACATTGTGGCCGCCCGAGTAATATCATCGGCGTTTAAATCGTCGATGAAGATTCAATTACTTCAATGGAGTCAGGTATCCAGACATCCTGAATGGATAACTCAAATCGATGCATGGTTTAACAAATTTGAGGTTGGTGTTAATTTTCAATTTCCAGCTTATTTCTAATAATTTATTAATATAATTGTAAATAAAGTATCATTTTTATTTATCTAATTATTTATACACAGCACAAATTCGCCTGGACAGGGCGCATGACAAAGTCATGAGGAGGGTATGGGAAAATCACGCGGCAACTAGGTAACATCGAAAACAATACAAGATTTTTTAAGAAAAAATTTATGTTTCAACTTGTAATTTCTCTCTATGGAAGTAGGTTGCCTGATTTTTGGTATGAAGCACAAAAAAGGCAAAAAAAACCGCGAGAGATAAGGGTCTCCAAAGCTGGAACGATGTGGCGGTTTGGAGGGATTTCAAACCGATATACATCCCGGAAGATATATGGCCGCACTATCTTGAGCACGTGACGTCTGAGCGGTTCGCACGACGCTCAAAGTCCGATGCTGGCAACCAGAATCAGCCAATTCATGGCTCAGTGACAACGCACACCGGCGGCTCTTTTCGTTTGCTGCATATGCGAAAGAGATGGTAAGATTAATTTAAATGAAATATATCGTTAAAATAATTTGTTGTTAATTAATCTTTTTTCATTATAGGCTACTTCTCTTTGACGTGAGCCGAGCTCGATGGAGCTGTTTGTGTAGACGCACGTGCAGAGTCAAGACCGCCAAAAGGGGGCACAACAGTTCATTGACAACCGTGCTCAACACTTCGTGGTATGTTTGTTCAACCATTTTATTTTGTAAGTTATTATTTTTATTGAATTAAATAGGATGATTTCTTTTTTATTTTCAAGATACCTATAATAGTTAGTTGAGGTAGAGATATGGGGACAATCATTTGACCCATTCGGAATTCAATCCGGATTTGTGGATGGAGGTTGGATCGTTTGGTGGACCCGATAAAAATCGGGTTTATGGGCTCTCCAACACTACAGCCGAGAACTTGCAGGCGGCCCGTATTGTTTCAACTATTGGGAGCTCCTAGTCAGTATCGAGCACCCAATCTAAGGAGTTCATGGCTTTGAGGCAACACACGACTCAGCTCACCGAAAAATACGACCACCTATCAACGGCGTATGCACAACTCAAAGCGAATAATGCACAACAAAAAGCGGAGGATGCACAACAAAAAACGGAGCATGACCAGCTTTGTGAATTTGTCATGAACATGGCATCACAGAGTGGTGATACTTGTGCGCCTCCTCCTTTTTAGCCGTATAACAACCAACCTACTCCTCCTCCTCCTCCAGCTCCACCATTATGTTAATTTATAATGAATATTATTTAACTTTAATAGTTAATTTAATATTTTTTTAAACACATTCAATTTGTAATGAATATTATTTAACTTTATTTCTTTTGTTTTTGATGTTTAATACAAAATTTATTTGCATAATTGGTTTTTATAACCATTAATTTATATAATTTTATATTATGTATTCTAAATAATTTTTAAAAAACATATTTAAATATAATCACAGAGGGTTTTACCGATGGAATATATCTGTCGGCATTTGACAGTAGCTATCATAGTCACAGACGAATTTACAAACGGATATATTCGGTCGGTATTTCGAACTCACCGATGGACTTAATCCGTCGGTATTTTACAGTGCCTACCACAATGACCGACGAATGTACAAACGGATATATTCGGTTGGTATTCCAAACATTCACCGACAATGTTACCGACGGTTTTAATCCATCGGTATGTCACACTATCACCGACGGGCTAAAATCCATCGATATATTTCAAGCGGGAAACTTTTTTTGGCACACAATTTCCGTCTGTAAAACCATCGGCAAATGTTTTTTTGTTTTTCCGACCGATATAGCAACAGAAGCTGGTATTACCAACGAAAGGAAAGCCGGTGGACGTATTTCATCGGTGAGGACATCGGTAAA
>Ga0325403_1004339_pt1 | contig 13166 bp, 8 predicted proteins | sample PopdelMetagenome_19_FD_205665 | JGI IMG/M metagenome (GOLD analysis project Ga0325403, IMG submission 205665) | Populus deltoides microbial communities from Bellville, Georgia, United States - Xylem-PdKOR-R4 | ecosystem: Host-associated > Plants > Phyllosphere > Stem > Wood/Secondary xylem...
TGTGTTTTTGCATGTCAAGCCTTAAAACTACGTCAGTGTGATGATATTTCAGGTTGTAGAAAAATAGGGCTCAAGTGAGGGGTTGCCCTCCCATCAAATTTATTTTTTGTTTATTTTTATATTTTAAAAGTATTTTTTTAAAAATTAATTTTTTTTATTTTTTATTTTAAATTAAAATTTTAATATTTTTTATCATTTTAATATAATAATATTTAAAATAAATTAAAACATAATATATTATTTTAATATATTTTCAAATAAAATTGCTTCTAAAAAATGATTTAGACTTTATTGACGTGACTCCAGTAAAGGATATTATCTGCTCCGGCGGGAAAGTTCGATGGTTTTTCCAGGGGAGTAAACTTTAACAAAATACTTCTTAACCTTTTTTACACAAAAATATAGCATTTTAAATAAAGTACATGATTAGTTCAAAACAATATCAAGCTTGTATATTTTAATAAATTTTTTTTGAATGGGAAGTAATTCTTTTTATTAAGATATCAAATTAGTGGACATATAATTAATTTTTTTATATAAATAATAAATATAAAAAAAAGATTGACTGATTATTTAAGATATAAGACTTGCACTTAAATTATTTAGATATTTTAAAATATCATCAATTATATATAATTTTTTTTTTAAAATAAACATATATTTTTAAAATATAAGTTTATTCATTAACTCAATCCAAGTCAGATCGTGACAAGAAGTCAGATCCTAAATTAACAGGTCATGAGAAGTGCTTGGTCTTATAATCCGGGAAAGAGAAGAAGATGAGAAGATGTGGCATGATATGGCATCGTTGAAATTGTAGGAGTTTTCAAATAGATGAATTAGCTGTGAGATGATGAAAAAAAATAAAATGGTGGGCATTATATATGGTACTGAATTTCTAGATTTGCTTTGGAAAATTGTGGGCGTAGAGGAGGCAATGGCCCTCTCCTCTCCTGCACCCTGAGCCCCCGCCACTGACCTACTCCTTAATCTCTCACAAGGTCTTGGACAACGGTACATATCGATGAACATACGCGCGCGCGCGCATGAATGTTTAGTTAATTTACGTGTATCTCAATTGATTTTATGGATCTTCAAAGTTAATAACTATATAAATCTTCAATAACTCTAAAATTTATGAGACTCGAATCAATAATATTTAGAAAATAAACTTAAAATCTCATCATCATCAGTTAAGTTATAATTAGAATTATATTGATGAATATTTTGATTGTATTGGATACGAGCCACTTCAAGTTCAGATGGTCATCTTTCATGGACAGATGTGGTTAAATTCGAGCCTTTTATGAATTGGGTGTAATCATCCGCAAGAGCGTAAAGTGAAATTAATCCAAGACGGCTGGCTTATACTTATATATATATAGATACGTTGATCTCTGGTATGAAATGAAAGGAATGACTTCACTGGTATCATATATTCCAGAGCTTCAAAATGTTTTATAAATTATTTTTTAATATCTTTTAATTGTTTTAATATATTTATATTAAAAATAAAAAATATTATTTTAATATATTTTTAATTAAAAAATACTTTGAATCTCATTACTAAATAACAAATATATTAAAATACATGTAGATTTTACCGTGGCCATAGATTTAGTTCATTATTCACTACGAATAGTGGACTGACGCCTATGGCCTTGGCAAAAAAAAATTGCATGCTTTTGATTTAGAAGTATTTTGGTATTTTCACACGAGCATTCATTATTATTAATTTCTGTGAGGGTGTTTTTGTTTATGCATTATTTTTATTAATAGTAAAGTAAAAAAATACCCACAAGAGTAAAAAAAAAACATTTGTACCAGGTAGGAGTATATAGGCATTGTTGGTTTTTTATATATAGTTGAATTATAAATATGCCATTCGATCCAAGAAATTTAATGCATTAGGGTCAGATGTATTAGAGTCTTTTGGCTCTAGTATTTATGTTAATTGTTAGTTTGCATGAGGGTAGTGCAATAATTTATCATTAAAATTATATTTTTAATTAGAAAAAGCTGTTGTGCACACGCCAACAAGTGGGAGACGTCATGTCTTTAGGGAGGCTCGTGAGGCATCTCTTGGTGGTCAAAAATGGTATTCCACCGTATAGTCCAATTCTCTGTCGTCTCCTCTTCCATCATAGGCAGCGAATGTAGTCCAAATTTTCCTGGTTTATCGTCGATGATCCTTTCTTTTTTCCCCCCTTCATTTCTCTCTCCTGCCCTGATAAATACATTATTGTCCTTGGCGTTATTGGTATTTCAGATTCAATCCTTTTAGTTTAGATTTATACATTTTTTTTTATTTTTCTTTTTGTTAAAGTTTTATGTATTTTCAATTTAACCTTTGGTTTGTAATTTGTATATATAATGATTTTCAATTTGGTCCTCCTGCTTTTCATTTTGTATTTTTGTTCCTTTGCTCTTTTGACAAAGTTTTTATGGCTTTAGATTTTATCATTCAAATCAAGTTTATGATTTTGGTTTTTCAATAATAATAATAATAATAATAATAATAGTGATTTTAATTTGATCCCTCTTCTTTTGATTTCTTATTGTTTTCTTTGTTTTTTTTGTCAAAATTTTTATAGTTTTCAATTATATCCTACAAATCAAGTTCATGGTTTTTATTTTTTCATTAATAATAATAATAATAATAATAATAATAATAATAATAATAATAATTAGTGATGATGATGATAATGGTAAACCCCAGATCAAATTTTCTAGGATTTGTAAATATTAAAATTTTGATTCGAAAAGAAAATGGGTAAAATTAAACCGAGGGGTTGTCATGTTAATAATAACATGGATAAAAAAAATATATATTGAATTTAAAGTTATCAGGTTGACAAGACAGAATACCCACTTAAAAAAAAAACTAGATTATTAAAAGGAGAGGCATTGTTGTCTTTAAAGGCTAAAAGACAAGTATATAATTACTCTTTGCTTCCTGGCTTCCAAAGGAAGCCAAGAGTGGCTGACTGAATAAAGAATGAAAGGGGAAGGGATTTGTTTTTTCAAAATTCCTTTAATAATCTATCTAAATTCGTACATTTACACTAGAAATTAAGGGGTAAGAAGGGATTAGGAGGATATTAGGCTTAGAAAAATAAAGAAAACTTAGTGGGATTTGGAATGGAAGGTGGTGGGGTTGGGAGGAGAAATTAGGAGGGAAAGAAAAACTTGTTTCAAACATTTTCTTTTCTTCAAATTCTTGTGTTTAAGAGGTGAAAAGCTTTAAATAAAGCTTTAATTATATGTATGTTATGTGCAAAGTACTTTTTTTTTAATTAAAGAATGCATTATGGAATATGTGTTTGAATGAATGGTTGAATCAATGCTTAATGATAGGTTATGATCTAATTTGGGAAAATTTTGGAAATAAACTTATCCCCATCACTTGCTAGGTTTCAACCTAAGGGAAATAAATTGGGAAATGAATTTGCTTGATGAAATTATTAGGGGAATTGTATTTAGAAATGATATGTGTTGTATGACAAAAGTTGAATAATTAGTAAAATCCCTATAATTAAAATTTAGAGCCATTTTCTTTTATCATAAGGTTTCGACCAAGAGTAGAAATTAAAGGGGAGGGGACCATAATTTGTTAGATTTTGTTTGATTTGAGTTTGCGAGAATAAAATGAATTAAGAGTAGTATGAGCAAAATTTTAAACTCTCATTGTGGACAAATAATGGAAGGAAGGTCAAACTGGATTTTACTACGAAGTTGTTTCGATATGCTACTGTTAAGGATGATTTCAGGTGGGTATATGGCATAACCGGGTATTACTTCCTCGTGGAAGTTGTAGCCTTACGTTGTACCTTTTTGAAAAGGTCAACCATGTCCAAAACATAGTTCTATAACTTTAGATATAATTAAAATACCTAACAATTTTTTTTTAGGTCTAGTAGAATAATCTGGCCAAAATTTTATAACTTTATAATGCTGTTTAAAATCGTTGTTAAATAATAATCTTAATGTGGAAACTAAAAGAATGAGTATAAACATAAAGAAAATGAACATATTTATATGAACATGTGGAATCCTGAAAAGTTTTTCTTGTTATTATTTGAATGAGAATAGAATTTTGATATGGTTGATTGTTATATTTTTGCTAATAATTGTAACCATAATAGAACAAGGAAAGCTATTGGGTTTTAGAGCCAGTCAAGAGCGATAACATAAGCACAGACGCCAGGTAGGAGTTAATTTCATGCTCATATTTTTGTATATGCACTTTTAAATGTTAGTCAATGTTAAATTCTAGAAGTGTTATATATGTCTATGTTGAGAATGATAGATTGAAATTGATAAGTATTTGAAGTGGTATTGGAGGGGTCAATGAATCTGATAACCGAGACTGAAATTGACTAGTACTTCGAGTGGTACTAGAAGCGTGAATCTGACAACAAAAACTGAAATTGATTAGTATTTTGGATAATACTAGAGACGTTAAAGAATTTGATGACCGTGATTAAATAAAATCGACTAGTACCTAGATGGTGCTAGAAGCATCAGGATGTCTGATGACTAGGATAATATGTTATTTAAAATTTAAATGAAAACAATGGTAAATAAAAATATTGTGTAAACGGGATAATTTTAAGGTATCTAATTAGATAAATAATTTATTTTCATGATATGTTATTACACAAAAGAAAATGAAATTTTGATTTCATGATCTTCTCATGTTTGTGCCAAGCAATAAATTATTTTTGTGTTTAGTAGCTACTAAGATTATAATAGGAACTTTTGTAAACTTTCCATGTATTATAATTTTAAAAATGCTGCATTAAAGTGTATTTGAAATTCAAATTTAAAAAACATGTAACATTTTAGTCTCATAACCAATTATTAATATTATGTCATCAATATTAATACTTTTATCTAGGCTGGGATGTAAAAGTGAATTTAATACCTTTAGAATTTTATGATTTTAATTTAATCATATGAATGAATTGGCTCAAATGAATTAATTTTATTAGTAGTTATAAAATAAAAATAGTATAAAAAATAATTATATTCTTGATAATAATAATAATAATAATAATAATAATAATAATGATTAAATATTTGTTATTCTGTATTAATTTAATTTTAATCAATATTTTTACATATTTGTTATGAAAAATATTTTATGTTATTTTTTAATCTCACTTGAATACTAAAAATCTTTTTTCTTTTTAAATAAACCGGCAGCGAAACACGATTACCAAGGCCAATATACATTGAAATTGATTTGATACAGAAGATCTCGAGGTTAGTTATTGCAGGGTCGTATACGGTACAAACTATTCTGTAGATTCCTATCACAGTCAGTAGATATGCCAAGCCCGTCACCTACAAATAGTCATGCTTGACTTTGACACTGCCGTCCGAACTTAGCCCCGAAAATATCACATCTATTTGTAAAATATCTCTCTCTCACAGTGATGTAATTACCAGCTGTTTCTTACCTTTTCTTTTTTCGAACTTCATATTTGTAAAATATCGCATCTACTCTGTCTTTTTGCATGCCTTGAACTTACGTCTGTGTTGATGAGATTTCAGGCTGTTGAAAAATAGGGCTCAAATGGGTTTGCACTTCATCAAATTTATTTCTTTATTCTTTTCTCACTTATTACACTGAAGCACTTCGATGGGGCTCCGTTTGTTTTTTAATATGGTATTGTTACTGTCTGCCGTAACCATACATTTATAAGAAACATTTTCTAAAGACCCGTATAACAAAACAAAACTATTTATTTATTTTTATTTTTTAATTTCTTTCTTTATAGCAACATAACATGAATGTGATAGGATACCTAAGAAGTATCCCGTTGTCTTTATTTCTCATTATTATCATTTAAATATTTAAATAACTTATAATCCCGGTCATCAGATACCTTGATAGCTCTAACACCACCTAGACAGTAGTCAGTTTTGATAAAATGAGTTTCACTCTATGAATTTTATTCATAATATTTGTATACAGATTTCAAGTTAATCAATTCATCAATACATCTGCTTTTATATAGCAGTATGCATATGCAGTAGAAACTATTCCTTGATTTCTACGGAAAGACCCCTACGATTGCGGTTTGTTACAAACGAATTCCTAAATGAGTAACACCAAGGTGAAACTAACATAATGTTAACACCCCCTCTCAAATTGGTGCATATATATCATTCATGCCCAATTTGTCAAGACTGGTATGAAAAACTTGGCTGGATACTGCCTTTGTCAGCACATCTACAAGCTGATCTTGCGATCGAATACGAGGAACTTCGATAATTTTTGCTTCTAATTTTTCCTTGATAAAATGTCTATCAACTTCAACATGCTTAGTTCTATCATGTTGGACAGGGTTATGAGCAATGTCGCATGCCGCCTTGCTATCTCAATACAATCTCATAGGACTTGTCTGCTCAACCTGTAATTCCTGCATCAAATTTTTTATCCATAATAATTCACATATCGCTTTGGCCATTCCCCTGTATTCAGCTTCGGTTGAGGATCTAACTACTTCTTCTTAATTCTTAGTTCGCTAGGTGACCAAGTTTCCAACCACAAATGTGAAATATCCCGATGTAGATCTTCGATCCTGTATTGACCCTGCCCAATCAGCATCGGTATATCCATCAATCTTCAAGTTGTCCCCCTTTTTAAATAGAATTCCTTTACCTGGAGATGATTTCAAGTAGCACAAGATACGGGTGACAGCTTTCATATGTTCTTCACTAGGGGAGTGCATAAACTGACTGATTACACTTAAAGCATAAGCTAAATCAGGTCTGGTATGTGCAAGATACATTAATCTTCCCACTAGTCTCTGATAACGATCTTTATTAGTGTGGATTTGTTGTGGATGTATACTCAGTTTCAGGTTTTCTTCTATAGGAGTGCTGACAGGACTACAAGCTGTCATACCTGTTTCTTTTAACAAATCTAGGGCATACTTTTGTTGAGACAAAAAAATTCCTTCTTTCGATCTTGATACTTCAATACCAAGAAAGTATTTTAAGTGACCTAGAGACTTCATTTCAAATTCCTGGGCAAGACGATTCTGCAATGCTTTCTGCTCTTCAGTATTATTTCCGGTTACTATCATATCATCCACGTATACGATCGGAGCTGTGACTTCTCCCTTTTTTGTTTTCAGGAATAACGTATGGTCTGAGTTGCTTTGCTTGTATCCAATGGATTTCATGAAATTAATGAACCTCCCAAACCATGCTCTTGGAGATTGCTTTAACCCATATAGGGATTTCTTTAACCTGCATACCTTTATGCTTTCTTTGATTTGCATAATACATCCAGGAGGTAATTCCATATATACTTCTTCTTGGAGATCCCCATGTAAAAATGCGTTTTTTTACGTCAAGTTGATATAGGGGCCAGTCAAGGTTTACGGCCAGAGATAGTAGGATACGAACAATATTTATCTTGGCTACCGGTGCAAATGTTTCCATATAATCAATCCTATAAGTTTGAGTGTACCCTTTGGCGACAAGCCTTGCTTTAAACCTTTCAATGGTGCCATTCGCTTTGTGTTTAATGGTAAACACCCACTGGCATCCAAACGGTACCTTTCCTGCAGGAAGTTCAACCACTTCCCATGCGTAATTTTTTTGAAGAGATCTCATTTCTTCATTCATAGCCACTTCCATCTTGAATCTGTTATGGCTTCCTGCATACTGTTAGGAATAGATATAGCAGATATTTGATTCATAAAAGTTTCATTTTCCTTTGATAATCTATGGTAGGACACAAAATTACTCATAGGATAATGAGGTTTAGAGGTGAGAAGTGGTTCATATGCAGTTTTGGGTTTTCCTCTTGTTGTTCTGTGGGGTAGAATCTTGAGTTGAGTTTCAGAACTTACTTGAGGTTTAGTTACAGATTCAAACTCAGGACATAATTGAAGTGGGGAAGCTGGCAACTGAGGTACCTGAGTTTCTTGTTGCAGTACCTCTATTTGGTTTTCTTCACTGCCAGTGGTTTGTTGTGGTTTTGCTTCTATATATTCTTCACTATTTCCATCTTGCATGGTATGTGAAGATGTATTATTAGAATGCTTATCTCTTGTAACATATAGGTCATCATAACATGTCTGCTAGTTACCCTTGTTGTGCTCCTGACTTGAGGATTCAGGGGCAGAGTAATACATTATATTTTCATGGAATACAACATCAAGTGTGACGTAGAGTTTCTGAGTTAGTGGATGATAACAGTGATAACCTTTCTGATGTTGGGCATAACCAACAAATATGCACTTGAGTGCTCGCGGTTCCAGCTTATTCCTTAATGGTTTGTGAAGATGAACAAAAGCTGTACATCCAAAAACTCGTAGTTGCAAATGTGATATAGTAGGAGAACATATTGTTTTATGAAGAACACTCAATGAGGTCTGAAATCCTAATGTGCTTGAGGGTATCCTGTTGATAAGATATGTTGCTGCTGTGATAGCTTCACCCCAATATTTAGTTGACATATGAGCTTCAAATAAAGAGGCTCGAACAACTTCAAGAAGCTAGCGGTTCTTACATTTCGCAACCCCATTTTGTTGAGGGGTGTAAGGGTAAGTGGTTTGGTGAACAATTTCATGATTAATCAGATATTGTTTCAACTCCTGATTAACGAATTCCCCACCATTGTCGCTACGGAGAACTTGTATTGCAGAACTATATTGTGTGGCTACCATATTATGAAATTGTTTGAATAATGAACTTACTTCACTTTTGCATTTCATTAGGCAAATCCATGTCATACGTGTGTGATCATCAATAAAGGAAATAAACCATCGTTTACCATTAAGAGAGCAGGTATTTGCTGGACCCCATACATCTAAATGTACAACCATAAACGGTGCTGGGCTTTTATTCATGTTGTTTTGAAATGGAACCCGATGGCTTTTAGCCAATTCACACACATCACATTTAAACTTTGTGTCAGGTAGCTGCACAAAGAGTTTTGACATTAATTTCTTCAAATATCCAAAGGATGAGTGACCTATACGTTTATGCCATAACCAAATTTCAGAGTTTGCAGGAGATTCAAAGTTTGCAGTAGATTTATTCATGGAGAATGCTTGAGCTAACTGGTGATAACTTGCTGGTGTTAAATCCAGATAATAGAGCTTTCCCCTTCTAGTACCATAACCAATTGTCTTCCAAGTTTGAATATCCTTGAAAACACAAAGGTTAGGCCAAAAAATAACAATGCATTGCAGAGCAAGAGTTATTTGAGCAACTGAAAGTAAATTATAATTAAGAGTTGGAACAACTAATACGGAGTCAAGACTTATATTTTCAGTAAGGATGACAGAACCTTCCCCATTAACAGAAGATGAGGTACCATTTGCTGAGGATATAATATATTGTTCTGATGGTTTAAAAGATTGAAGCCATAATTTGTCAAAAGTCATATGGTTAGTAGCTCCGAAATCAATTATCCATTCATTTCTACTGCTAAGAGTGGAGGTATGAAAGACTTTACCATATTCTTCCTTTGTGAGTGTTGAAGGAAGTTGATGTTTTACCACAGATTCTTTCTTAGTCGTGAGACTGATCATTGTTTTGATTGAAGGATGTTCTGCCACTGTAACTAAAGCATGAGTATTTGGTTTTGAGTTTCGTTTACGAGGTGCTTTAGCAGGATCCCACCATTCTGGATACCCAATTAGTTCATAGCATTTCATCCTTGTATGTCCAGTCTCACCATAATGTGTGCAAACATATTCTGATTTTTCCTTTCCAATTTTATAGCTACTATTCTGAGTTTCTTATGTCTGAATTTTTTCAATGGTAGGGCCATTTGATCGGAATATTCTTGGCTTACCTCGTCGTGCCATCATTGCAGATGATTCAGCATAATCAGCTCCAGCTTCATTGTTTAAAGTAGCTCTGCGAACAGCATCACGATGTATATAAGCATGATCTTCTTCAAGATCCATTATCAGATCTTTTCTAAGAATTTCCCTTTGGATTTGTTCAAATTTTGCATCCAATCTATTCAAGAAAATATGTACCCATAATCATTCAATAGATCTTCTATAAGTAATAACATCATCCGGGTCTTTCATTTCAGTTCTGTCGCGATGATCCAGTTCTTGGAAGATTTCCTTAAGATCACTATAATATGTTGACAGTGGTCGACCCATCTGTTTTGTGGAGAAGGCTTTCTGGTTAAGTGAAAAGAGTTGTGATTCGTCTGATCCATCGTAGAAGGCTTTAGACAAGGCATTCCAAATTTCTCGTGCAGTACGTAGTCGAATGTATCTTTTCATGATGTCTGGTGACATAGACGTTAACAACCATCCTTTAACTTTTTGATTTTCTGCAATCTTGAATAACCAGCATCAGTATCTTGTGGTGGTTGTGTTTTACTCATAATATATTCAAGCTTTTCTCTTCCTGCAATCTGCATTTCTATGATTTGAGACCATACATCTTAATTAGTTTCAGTGAGAATAACACTGGTTGTGAATCCAGAGTTTTCAGTTTGTACATGGATAATGGGTGTCGATTTTGTTTTTTTATCATTCATCATGAAAAATCAAGAATGATGGAAAAAAAAGTGATCCCAGGATGCAAGAAAAGGAAATATTCAAGAATAGATTTCAAGAAGGAATGCAGAAAATATTCAAGAACAGATTGTAAGATTTAGAGTGCAGAAGAGCAAGTGAATAATCGTATAGGCAGAAATTTATTTTGTTTCCCCCCTTTTTTTTCCCTTTAAAAGAGAGAAAGGTGATAAGGATGCAAGATTGACAGAGATAATGCAGGATTTACAAAAAGAGGTACTGATTGGATGGTGAAGGAAACTGAGAAAGATACACAAACAAAGAAAGAGACGATACAAGTATAGGAAAGCTTTATCAAGAAGGAGATTTCAGGGGAAGGATATATCAGTAGTGCATTTCCAAGCTCTGATACCATGATAAAATGAGTTTCACTCTATGAATTTTATTCATAATATTTGTATATAGATTTCAAGTTAATCAATTCATCAATACATCTGCCTTTATATAGCAGTAGGCAGTATAAACTATTCCTTGACTTCTACAGAAAGACCCCTATAATTACGGTTTGTTACAAACGAATTCCTAATTGATATAACCATATTCTGCATGAGTAACAACAAGGTGAAACTAACATAATGTTAACAAGTTTTAATCTCGGTCATTAGGTGCACCGACGCCTCTAGTACCACTCATGGATACCAGTAAAATTTAATCTCAGTCGTCAGATTCACTGATAACTCTAGTACCATTCAAAGTAATAGTCAAATTCAATTCATTCTTGCTTTTATTTTTTCAACATCATCCTTGACTTAGATATATGCAAATAAATCAAGAATTTATTGCCAACTAACATTCAAAAATATAATATAAAAATATGAAGGGGGAGGATAACACATGTTTGGTGCCTATACTGGTGTTATCGCTCATGATTGTTTCTCTGACCCGACAACTTCCTCTATACCATTATAATTACTATTATTATTAAAAATGTAACCATCAATCACATTTCAATTCCTTTCTCATTAAAATATTAACAAGGAAAACTTTCAAAATTACACACACACTTCATTTTTGTTCATAATTATTATCTTAGTTTTCATATTAAGATTATCTATTAATAACAATTCCAAGCAATATTAGAAAATTGTAAAATCTTGGTTGATTTAGTCTACCAAACCCTGAACACTGTTTGATATTTTAATTATATTTAGAGTTATAGAACTACATTTTAGGTATGGTTGGTCTTTTCAAAAAGCTAATACATAAGGCTACAACTTCCATGAGTAAGTAACACTCAATTATATCATTTATCCACAGAAAATTATCCATAACAGTTGCATACCCAATAAGCTTGGTAGAAACCTAGTTTAACCTTCCTTCCGTTATTTGTCCATAATAGGAGTTTTAGAACTTTAAATTACGTAATGTAAGTTTCCTTTGAATGTTAACACCACAAGCTACAACTTTTATGCATAAACATATTTCAAACTTTCTAATTTACTTGTCCTAACTCCTGCTACAACTCAAGTGATCAACTGTCAAAATTTCAGCTTACATGTCTAAGATTATAATCAAAACATTTTCATATGTTCTTTCACCATTTACAGTAACCACTTTCTTCCTATATATATCGTAACATTATTTGTAAACAAATCTCCCATGATTACCTTGCTCCTCTCCATACTTTTATTGAAATGGCCTTTTATAGAAGAAACATGTAATTCATTTAATTTTCTCACACACTCAATTCTTGCGAACTCAATTTAAACAAGAATTAAACAACTTACGGTCCCCTCCCCTTTAAATCCTTTCTCAATGGTCGAACCCTAGCAAGTGATGAGAATAGGTTTTCTTTTCAATTTTCTTCAAATTAAATTATCACCCAAAAATCATGTATCTAAGCATTATTCAAACACTACATTAAACATTTAATCAACTATTCATTCAAATTCACATTTCATAATGCATTTTCTAATAAAAATGTATCATCACATAATTAAAGCTTAGATTAACAAAAAAAAAAAAATGAAGGAAAAAAAGAATTGAAACCAAGTTTTCCTTCCCTCCTATTTTTCCTCCCAAACCTGCCACTTTCTATGTCAAATTCCTCAAGAATTTATTTGTTTTTGCTAGCTTAATCTCCTCCTAAGCTCTTCTTATCCCTTTAATTTTAGTATGGAGGTTTGAATTTAGGTAGAATATTGAAGAAAACATAAAAAAAATCTCGATCCTCTCTTCTTCTTTAAGAAGCATTAGCTTCCAAAGAAAGCCAATAGTGTTCATGTACTCGTCTTTTTATCCTTATGGACAACAAAGCCAATCCCTTTTAATAATCATGTATTTTTTGTTTAATATCCTGTCTCTTCAACCCAATTAATTTTAATCTAATATATTTTTTTCCATTTTATTATTAATGTGAAAAATCCCTCAGTTTAATTTAATCCATCTTATTTCCAAATCAAAATTTTAATTCTTACAAACTCAAAATATAACTTATGTAATACAATCCAACCTCAATTTTTTTTAAAAATTAAAATTTTATTTTTATCTTCAATTTTTTTGTAATATTTTTACAATGTTTTGATGTCTTAATTTTAAAAATAAATATCAAATAAAAAAATATTTTATTTGATAACTCCATGTAAACAGTAT
>Ga0325403_1004342_pt1 | contig 13162 bp, 7 predicted proteins | sample PopdelMetagenome_19_FD_205665 | JGI IMG/M metagenome (GOLD analysis project Ga0325403, IMG submission 205665) | Populus deltoides microbial communities from Bellville, Georgia, United States - Xylem-PdKOR-R4 | ecosystem: Host-associated > Plants > Phyllosphere > Stem > Wood/Secondary xylem...
AATAGTTTTTTTGCTAAACGAATTTTTGTTTAACAAGTGGTATATTTTTTAATTAAAAGTAAAGGGAATTAAAATATAAATAAAAATATATCTCTTCAATCTAAACTACATTTCTTTATTACATAATATATTTTAAAAAACATTTTTTTAATTATAATGATTGCTTTTCAAATAAAAAAAAACTTATCATAATTTGAAAGGCAAGTTTTAACAAAAAATAAATAAATAAATAAACAATAAATAAACAAAAAAAAAATCCTAAACTCTGGTTTCTTTTGCAAATCAAGTCTATATAGCATGCAATTGAAGAAAAAAAATAATTAATTTAAAAAGTTTTGTTAAAAACTTATAACAAAATATAAATTTTAGTTTTATTGAATATTTGAAAACATTTTGCATATTAGTTTCATGTATAATAAATAACAAAATAATTGCTAATATTATAAACAAAATACTAAAAGCTTATTTGAAAATAAAGGCAAAACTTAATGGTATTCAATAAAGTAATATTTTTATCTAATTTTAATTACTTTATTTATGACAATTTTTTATTTAAATCTTAAGAAAGAACTAAAAAAAATAGTTTAATAAAAAGATTTCAGATACATGCACTTGATGATTGTGTGCCTAACCTTATAAATAAAAACCTAGATACACGTGAACTTGTATTATGTTAAAAATAATTTTAAAAATAAAAAATATTATTTTAATATATTTTTAAATAAAAAAACTTTAAAATACAACTATCATTATATTTATAAACATTCCTTTAATAATACACGACAAAAACCTCACTGTCATTATCCTCTTTAGCATAGTACTAGTAATATTCTCAAACTCTTAATAAGATATTTAAATTGATGAAGAATTTTTTTTTCTCATAGACTTAATTTGAAGTGTGAGATTAACAAAATATTTTCCATCCGTTTGGAATGTTTGGAATTGAGTTTAGTTTCAAGGGTTAAATTGATTTTTTTATTTGTAATTTTTTAGGGTATTTATTTAAATCTCATTTAAAATTTAATTACTAAAAAGATAAAATAAAAGAAGAAGAAGAAGAAGAAATACCCTCTAATTTGCATCACTAATTTCTCTTGGGATTGAGATTAAAAAAATATTTTAAAAATGCCATAGATGGATAATGATCAATACATTGAAAGTAACAACATTTATAATTAAGGGTGATTATTTTTTATTCGGTTTGGTTTTTATAAAAAAAAGGTAATGAAACTGGTTTTTTTATTTTAAAAAAATCAAAACCAGACGGTTTTGGTTCGGTTCAGTTATTTTAGAACAAAAACCGGTTTGACTTGTTTTTTTCGGTTTCGGTTCGGTTTAATTTTTTTGTTTTAGACTTATAAAACCGAAACCAAACCGAACCGGTCGGTTTTTAAAAAATTCTAATTGATTTTTTTTCACAGTTTGGTTTTTCAGTTATTTTTTTCAATTTTCTCGATTTAATTGATTTTTTAGTTTTTTAACTCACCCCTCTTTATGGTCATTGCATTGGTCTTTACTTTTGTCTCTTTTACACACTCTCTTGCCTTCATAGTTTTTCATGGCAAGCCTTTTATTATTATTATTTATATGCCATAGGTTTTCTTGTTTTTGTTGATGAAGAACATGTTTGAAAACACGGTCTAACTTGTATTTTTAATAATTTTTTATTTTTTTATTTAAAATTAATATGTTTAGTATTTTTAGATCGTTTTGATACATTAACATCAAAAGTAATTTTTAAAAAATAAAAAGACATCATCTTGATATATTTCTAGACGAAAAACATTTTAAACCGCAATACCTACTACAATTCCAAACAAGCTCAAAAGCCAATTATTCATTTCTATTTTTTTTCATGGCTAACACATGATAAAGGCCATGATGGTCATTTTAATATCATTAACTCTTTTTTTATTTTTATTTTTGGTTTAGTTGTTTAGCCACCAATTACTTGCTTGGATATTGTCTTGGAATGCAATTTATTGCTATAATTCTTCTTAATTGTCAATCATACCATTCTCTGTTTCAAATTTAGGTTGCCATTAACGAAGATTGAAAGTGGTATAGTTAACTTGGATTTTCATTTTCTTGAAATTTAAAAAACTAGAAAATTTTTACTTGGTTTTTATTTTTATTTTCTTGGAATTTCATTAAGTGGTCTAATATTTTATCTTAAATATAAAAATTATAATAATTTATTTATTGAATTTAAATTATATTTTAAATTAAATTCCATATGTGATTTGGTTTTAAATATACTGTGAGAAAAAAATATAAGAATATAAGAGCACAAATCAATTTAATACAAGTGGTTAAATTTTGATTATTTTTGTGTTCTTGGAGAAGAAATTAATTAGATTTTAAAATTAATTTAGAGTTGTTTTTGTGAAGAATAAATCTTGACTGTTTGTAATTTTCCAATAAAAACGGCTCCTGAAATTCACAAGCAATCCACGTGTCGATTGTCCATAACGAAATCCACATCATGCACATTTTCCCTCCCCCTGGGTTTATCATTCTCCACGTGCATTTCAACTCATATCACGTGACCAAAACCTAACAACCTCCCTCTCCTTCTTTCCCACTTAACTATAACACTGAAACAGACCTCTCATTCTCTTCAAGAATGTCACGTGTTTAAAACCCAAACCCTAACAAAACCCTCCTCCCGCCTTCTCTCTCAACACAAAAACGATGAACCAAAACGACGCGGATATGGACGAAACGGAAGAAGAAGAATCCCCCAAAGAATCTCAAACTTTACAAACCCTAACAGCTACCCAATTATCTAGCTCAGTTTCAAACCTCTCCGCCTCCTCTCGCGCGATTCCATCGAACAAAGACTTCCATTTCTACTACAATTTCGACGAATTCAAGATCCCGATTCTAGAAATCGCAGAGAAGTCGCAATCGCTACTCGAATCAATCGGGTCTTCCTCTTCAAATCATATTTTCAAAGACAAGTTACAGTTCCCTACTGATGTCGACATCGACGAGGCATATGATTGGCTGGTGAATGTAAACGACGAGATCTTTGAGCGTTTCGATGCTTCAATTGATGAATTTAGGAGAGTCCGAGAGGAAACGGGTCGGGTCGTGGGTGTAGATAGTGAGGATGGTTTTCAATTGGTGCTAGGGAAGAAGAATAAAAAGTCAATGAAGAAAACGGTGAGTGATGACTCAGTGAGTCGTGCTGGTGGTGACTCAGGAGTGAAAGTGGCGGATAACAAGAAGTGGATTTTGGGAAATAAGGCCAAGGTTCCGTTTCATATACCGACGATAAGGAGGCCGCAAGAGGAACATAATATATTGGTTAATAATTCGAATAGGGCTTTTGATCATGTTTGGTTGGAGAGAAGCGAAGATGGGCTGAGGGTTATTCATCCACTGGTTAGTGATTTACACATTTGAGGATTCTAAATTGTGTTATTCGGTTTGATTCACATATGGTTAATCTGTTTGTTTGGGGTTATTGTTATATTTGTAATCTTAGATTTTTGGAAAGCATGCGTGCAGAGTTGTCTTTTTTTAGGTTTTTCTCAAGTATTATTAACTAAAATGTTATCAATTGCAATATAAGTACCACAGGTTTACTCTGTCGGTGAGTAGTCAATTGGATACTAGTTATAAGAAAAAGATGAAGGGATAAAGTCTTAAAAAGAAAGAATACCATTCAGGAGCTGTTTTGGAAAAATGAATATTTTCCTTATTAATTTTTTATTTCTAATTTTGTTTTTCTATTCAGTATTATTGGGCTTTTCTAGTTTTCTTTTTGCTTTTCAATTCAATTCTAATAGGGTTTTCTAGTTTTTTTTTCTTGTCATTGCCTTTTGGCAAATGAGACTTGGATGGATGAAAAATGAGTATTATGGTGTTCTTAGCCTATGATGGCTTTGACTTGTAAGAAATCCAGTTATTCTTTGCCTCATTGGTTTTGGGACGTGTATCATAGATCGATGATTTGAATAATCATAGTTAAAAAAGGCTGCAAAACAAGATGTGCTTGTGTAGGAGGACTCGATGATGTTGTTTTGCCCTTGGGAAAGAGACGTCCAAAAACTAGTGTGTTGTTTCTGTTTGTGTCAGTTTGCTGTTATTGGAAATCTTCGTGGTGGGACTCATGATGGGCCGGCTCACACAAAGTTATTGTGTTAGAGACCCACAATAAAACATGGCCCACACAGTTAGAACTAGATGGGGCGGCCCACACAAAAGTGTTCAATGGGTGGTTCACATTGACCCACGAGGAGCTTTTTTGGAAAAATAAATATTTTTTTTAGTTAATTTTATTTTTTTCTATTTTTATTTTCCTATTAAGTATTATTAGGCTTTTCTGGTTTTTCTATTTGAAGTGAGTAATTCTATTTTTATTTTTCTATTCAGTATCAATAGTGTTTTCTAGTTTTTTCTATATAAAGGGTCGTGATAGCTTTTTGACAAGTGAAACTTGGATGAATAAAAATCGAATATTTTGGATGTCTCTTATTGTTCTTTGAGAATTTTGACTTGTAACAAATTTCATTATCTTTCAAGTAATCTAATGATAATAATTTTGTAAAAATGGTGCAATGTGGTTTGCATCTATATACATGGTTGAAGAAGTGATGAATGCACACCCTCATTTAGAATTTTCATTTCATGATTTCTTCTTTTACAGATATTTTGGGATGTTAATTTCATTTCTCAAGCACCTGGAATGACCTCTGATTAGTTAGTATCTGTAAATATTTTGATTGCTAAATAAAAATATAGCTAGTCTTGGTATCTGGCCTGTATTAAAAGAAGTTTAATTAATCTTTACTGTTATAAGCATCTCTTCTTGTAATTTTTATCTTACATGGATCTGAATACCTAAAATATTCAGTGTTTTTTTTTTTAATTTTTATAACAATTGGTTGATGTTAGTATTACTGCCAAAATGATTCCTAAGCTGGAGACATAGCCAATGAAGTTAATTTAGTTATTTCCACAGGATTCATTTGTTACTTTCGTTTATAGGTGTCTAACTGCCCTCCATGAGATCTGCTGGGTGCATTGTTTACAGTTTTCCCTGGCTTGGAAATATCCTTATTTTCGAAATATTCCGTGCAAGAAAGTTTTAATCCTTGAAAGGTGATTTCCATGATCAGGAAACCTTTCTTTTGACAATAGCAGGGTTCTTCTATTATCTTCCCAGCCTAAACAACCTTGATTGAGGGATTTGTGAAAGAGTACTGAATATCACCCATAGGTTTTCATTGCAACTAGAATTCATAGCTAAGAGGCAGATGCTGACAGCTCTATCCATGAATGAAGTATTTGTTTTCCCAATCCATTTACATGATCACGCGACCTTCTGATTATGTTAGTTCTATGCATGATTATGTTTCAATTGGTGACGGGTTCTATATAATCTGACAGAATATGTGTTCCTGTTACATCATTAACTATCTTTTGGTGTACCACTATGTGTTTGAAAGGCTGTTGGTCTTTCCTGTTTATACATGCTTGCTGTCTAGAATTTCTTTACCAATGCAATAAGATTTGGATGTAGCTATTGATTTATTGTTCTCATTCAACTTTAGTAGCCTTTTGCTTTCTTAATTCCTTTTGCTTTCTGGAAGAGAGAAGACTCTAGTTAGCTTCTAATTATTGCTCTTTCATGTGTACAGGAAAGGCTATCTGTTCTTGATTTCATGGATAAAAGTACTGGAGATGTTGAGCCTGCACCACCTCTTCCAATAGAGAGTACTACATTTAAGCTTGTGGAAGAAGTCAAGGATTTGAAGGAATTGGCAGCTAAATTGCGTGGTGTCAATGAATTTGCGGTAAAAACTATTTCAATTGTTGTTACAAGATATAACCATTGAATAACCAAACATAGATGTCTTATGAATGCCATTTGGTTTCTTTCTAGAGTTTTCAAATGCACAAACTTTTTATATTGTATTGCAGCTTTCATCATGTGATTATTTTTTTCTTATCATAAATCATTCTCAACATGCTTGATGAAATGTTCAGGTTGATTTGGAGCACAATCAATATCGATCTTTTCAAGGATTGACATGCTTAATGCAAATTTCTACCAGAACCGAGGATTTTATTGTAGATACTTTAAAACTTCGAATACATGTTGGCCCATATCTAAGGGAAGTTTTCAAGGATCCTGCCAAGAGAAAGGTCTGGTATTGAAATTCTTTTTTCTTGCTTCATTGTGTCAGGTTTCTTCATATTTGTGATAGCATTTAATTTAATTAGGTCATGCATGGAGCAGATCGAGATGTTGTGTGGCTTCAACGGGACTTTGGCATATATATCTGCAATCTTTTTGATACCGGACAGGTCTTGTACTTTGACTTTATTGCTTCTCATAATCACTTGATTTTATTTTTCTTGTTACTCAATGGTTCTTTATGTCAACATTGTATACCATGACTCTGCAAACTCATTTTTGCAATGTTTTATTCAGAAAATCTGGCATCATAGTTAGTTGATGGTTTGCTTGTGCCAATTTGGCAGTATGCCATGTGATCTTGTGCAATTTGATTTTTCTCATGTACAACCTCTTCTGTCATTAAATAAATTAGGTTGGTCATTTTCTTTGTTATCTATCAAGTAGTTTCTTAATGTCGATTTTTGTGTATTTGATTCAAGCAAGGTAGGAGGGTCTGGCTATGGAAATCAATTGTTAAGTTCCTGTGCCTTTTTTAAACAAATGTGTTAAGACCCTTTTTCTTGCACATATCAGTGCATAAAATAACCAATTTTGTGTTATTTTTTGTCCGAAAAAATTTCTTTCTTTTTTTCCTTCTTCTATAGCATCCATTAACATTTGGTGCTTCTTATGATTAACATTTGTTTCAATCCTCAGGCCTCAAGAGTGCTGAAGTTGGAAAGAAATAGTTTGGAGCACCTCTTACATCACTTTTGTGGGGTTACTGCCAATAAAGAGTAGGTCCTCTCATGTAGTCACTTGATCTGCCACTGCTTATGGCTTGATTCATATAACTTCGCACATTTGTGTTTTACCAGAGTGCAACATGTGCTTGTTTTCTTGTGCGTGTTTTTTAATACAAAATTTTAAGTAAAGATGACCTGTTTGTTCATTGCAGATACCAGAATGCAGATTGGAGACTACGCCCTCTTCCTGATGAGATGATAAGGTGAATACATAATTTAGAAATTGTCTTTTGTTTTCCAAACTTGTCCCTTGCACATTTTATGTTGAATTTGCCTGAATGTAAGCCATTTGATATAAGGAATAGTTGTTGTCAGTAATTTACAAAGAAGTTTCAGAAATTCTTTGGATGACAAAAAAATAAAAAAAATCAAAGAAAGAAAGAAAGAAATATTACTGTGATGAACTTCATTTTAGACTACACTGACTATATATTGTCATATATCATGGACATCTTATGGTATCATTTTTCCCCAGAGATTGGAAACCATTTGATATTACACATTCTTGTAGTAATGTCGCATGGCAAATATCTTCGACTGCATAGCTGGAAAAATTATCCTTGCCAACTTTTTGAACCTAGTTTGACTCATGTAAACACCAAAAATATCCTTGACTGTCCATCTAAATAAATCTGAGTTTACCTGTGCATTTGTAAAACTGATTATGAAATATTTGCTCAAGACTCCAGCTTATGCTCTGATCTCTAATGTGGGGTAGTAGGTTGCAGAAGCATGAAAAAAAATGGCTGTTGAGTAGTAGTTTGTTTCATGCAACAACTCCTCTTAGTGCTCTTTTAGTGGAGTGTGACAGCTTCTCACGTACAAAGATTTTCTTGCTCATGCTATTTTATTCACTCATGTCAAGTGTATATTTCAATCAAAATTGATCAATTTCTGTCTAATTTTCTGTTATACCTGCCAAAAATTTCATCTTCTGAGCATGAGGCTGTTCTTCTGATACACGGATATCTGGTTTCTGGAAGAATGATGTTTCTATATTTGATTTATTTTATAAATATCATTTACGAACTTCAATTTAGATAATTGTAAATGTTAATATGTCAATAAGAGAATAAAAAAATTGAATGGGGAAATCGTGGAGGAAATAAAAACAAGAAATCTATAAAAAAGAAATAGAGGCGCAGAAAAACATATCTGTTAAATTCTGTTCATTAGTGAAAAATGGAAGAAAAAGGCCAGTGTTAGTTGCATGGTCCACAAGTGAGATGGGCATGGAAGGAAATTTCACTTTACAAAGCGAGATGTTTCAGTTGTTTAATAACACATTGTTGGTATTTTGTGCAAAAAGTTCCATCTAGTAGTAAAGTTTCTTTCGTAATAATTTTCCAATTGTGCAAGTTTGTAATTCATCATATACAATTTGTTGTTTGGAAACAAGATGGGTTAGGACTTGCATGATACTCTGTAAAGTCTTTCTAGCTCGCTCATATCGCTATGTTGTTTTCCCTTCATTGTCATTTGCATTATTAATTTTGGTTTCGGTGAAAGCTGTTGATGCTAACTTTCTTCAATTATCTAATTGGCAACTCTTTTTTGGTGACAGATATGCCAGAGAAGATACCCACTATCTGCTGCATATATATGATTTGATGAGAGCTCTGTTACTCTCAAAGCCTATTGACAATGAAAATGCTGATCCTCCTTTGTTAGAGGTATGGTTTTGATAAACAATAGGCATTTTCTAGATTGTTCAACTATATGAGAGAATGAGACGACAGAGAACAGGGGATGAAATGTGACTTGTCATCTGTCCTTTCCTCTGTTTTATATGGGGGATGAGTCGTTTATTTTGGCTGGCATTATTCTTGCTTGGCAATATTTCTCATATTTTCTTTGATTTGCATGTCTCTGGGTAAGTGAAGACACATGAAAAATACCAGATTTCTTGAATTTCTGTAAAATTGAACATTGTATTTAACATCTCTGTTTTATGTTGTTATGAGTCTTTCAGTGCTACAGTTTTGATTTCTTCCATGTAATCTTTTGTGGGAACTGGGAATGCTTTCCTTCATCTGATTACTGCAGTCGATTATGATCTTAAAAATAGGATGGTAATTCTTTAACCACAACATTACAATATTGAGTGAGTTGTAGTTGATAACAGGTCTACAAACGCAGTTATGATGTATGCATGCAGCTGTATGAGAAGGAGCTTTTCACTGAAAACTCGTTTCTCAACATGTATGGGTATGTTACTGACAATTTAGTTATGATTCTATGTACCATCACATGAGCTGTGTGATATTTCACACAGCAATGCTGTTTTTTTTTTTTTTTGGAATGTCTTTCTTTCTGAAAATTTGGGCTGTTTCTGTGCCTTTTTTTTCTCTCAGTAATTACTGTATCTTGGAACAAAATCAACCAGCACTAATTTCTATGATTTTTTCTGGGTGTAATTATGTCTTGATTTAGGTTGCCTAGTGCTGGTTTCAATGCTCAGCAGCTTGCCATTGTTGCAGTAAGTAGTTGCTTATTGTCATTTCCTTCTTTAATTTGTCAAACTGAGTGGACTATACTGCATAGATATAACTTTGTTGCCGAGTTATTATAGTCTCCTGTTTTAACCCAGGGTATTTTGTGTACTCCATTTCTTTGTATGAATTCCAGGGGCTTTATGAGTGGAGAGATGCCATTGCCCGTGCAGAAGATGAGAGCACAGGTTATATATTGCCTAACAAAACTCTTCTTGAAATTGGTAAGAATCTTCTCAAATTTGTCATAACTTCAACTTATTTTGTTTGTGAATATCTTATGGTAAAGGCTGACTCTTAAATCCTCTTTTGTTTGGAAATGGTGAAAGCCAAAGAGATGCCTGTTACAATTAGCAAATTACGTCAACTGCTGAAATCAAAGCACTCATATATTGAACGGCACCTTAGTTCTGTTGTTAGCATCATTAGGCACTCCATGCAAACCTCTGCTGCATTTGAAGCTGCTGTTCAACATTTAAAGGAGAGACACATGGAAATAGTAAGACTTTGCTTGCACAAATTTGATGATCTCCTCATATATTATAGAGGTGTCTCAGTCCTGTATGGGGACTATTATGAATCTTAACTTACAAGGATGCCTAGATTACAAATTCATGTGTTCCTCGTAGATCAACTAACTATTTAATTGAGGGCCAGCCCCTCTACCTGGCATGATAAAAGGCTGAGAATTCAACCTATTTTGTGTCATGTTATCTTGACTTCAGTTCTGAAATAAAAACTATTGATATTCTTGATTCTCAAAAAAAAGAAAGAAAAATGAAAGACTTGATATTCTAGGCTAAACAGTGGTTTTATTTGCTTAAAGTGAAGCAACCTGTTCACTCAAGGTTAACGAGCCTTGGCAACCACAAAGTTGCACTCTAATTTGGAAAGCTGGGCAAGTAGAATGAGTTCAGGGCAAGCTGAATTGTCTTCCTGCATGGCTGGGTTTGTTTAGTAACTGCTCAAAATTCATAAGGTCTTTCGAAATAAATTTGTAATCATGTTACCTGCAGGGCTGGAGACTTAATGAGGATAAACTTTGGATTCTTACTTTGCTGTGCATGCTGCCGCCGCCTTTGTTCTTCTTTTTTTTCTCTTCCTTTTGTGCTTCTTATAACTGAAAGATATATTTTATTAAGGCCTCACAAGAAGAGACAGAAGCTAATGATGGATCTGAAGTGCAAAGCATTCCTGGTGGCAATGGAATGAACAGCGGTGTGGCTGCCTGCCATGAAACTTCTGCGCAGCTGGAAAAGGGGCTTCTGAAGCAGGGAAGCAGTATTGTTGAACTTGGCAGAGGTGGACAAGGAAGCTCTGCCAAGCATCATGGTGAAGTGAATACTGGATCCAGTAGTTATATTTCAGATACATCTCCAACAGCTAAGGTTGTAAATATTTGATAAGTTGATCGAAACTTATCCTTGTTAGATATCCTTAGACTAACATGTTTACTTGTTTCTGTATAGGTTGCTGGAGCAACTGTTCAGGTTCTCAAGAAGCCAACTGGTGCTTTTGGAGCACTTCTTGGGGGTGCAGTTGCAAAGAGGAAACTTGATACTGATAAAAAGGTGAACGTTCTACCTTGACTTTGCTTCCTTTTCAACAATGTAGACAGCAGATAATCTAGAAAATAGTAATGGATCTTTCACTTGGGTGGTCTGCTTTGTGCTTGAATTTCCAAGCATATTAATTTTGAAAGGTATTAAAATCAGTCTCTCTCACACACACTAAACTGAGAGTGAAGGAATGGCAATGTTTTTGCCCTTTTTGTTTTTTTTTTTTGCCAGTTGACTGTCATTATTTGGAATGGGAACTTTCATCCTTATTGGCAGTTCCACTGTGCAACTTATTCATACCATGGAACAAAACTTGGATGTCAACATGCTCAACTGAGGAAGTTGTCTTGATGCATCTTTACTGCCTTTTTATGCTTGGTTAAAAATCCTTGTATCTATTTTGACTTCTTGTTGACTTTTTTGTTTTTCAACTATTTAGGTCAAGGAGAAGATCAAGTTAGAAAAGATAAGATCCTCAGTAAACCTTCCATTCCATTCATTTATGGGCATCAATGAACCTCCAAAACTAGTAGTAGAAGAGCCCATTGGAGTTTCTGAAATTTCACATCCTGAAGAATCTTTGGATATCCCAGCTACTGGTTCTAGTTTGCAAGATATAATACTGTTGGACAATGATTCAGACATGGAACAAAACACTCATATTGCAGAACCAGATAGAGACGATTCCAAAACTACAAATGTCAATGGGGATGACAAATCTTCAGGATCTGCTTTGGAAACAGATGGAGAGGAACCTGTTTCTCTAGCTGATCTGTCTATGAGTTTCCAAAAGTGCTTCCCATCCGGTAATCAAAATAAAAAAACTGCAGAAGTTCAGAAATCTGGAGAACCAAGTGGCGGTTTGAAGCTGAAGCCATTTGATTATACTACTGCACTAAGATCTGGTGAAGATCCGGCAGGTAGGTTGAAAGTAGGGAGTGCCAAAAATCAGAGGGGCGTGCTTGACTCTGTGGGTACGATAAAAAGTTCACCGGGAGCTAAAATGCAAAAGGATGACGAGACAGGAGAATATCGCCAAGGCAGAAGACGTCAGGCCTTTCCAGCAACTGGGAATCGGAGTGCAACCTTCCGATGAATGAATTTTGAGTCTTAGTTGTAAAAAAAGAAAACAACGCTTCAACTCTTGGAAATCTAATGCAATCTCACAATTTACTATAGATCCCGGATTGCAGCATTTTAGTCTACGGTTTCTGTCCTCCTATCATAAGCAACCTCTACATTGGTGTCGACAACTAGATGCTTTCATGGAATTCATGCAACGTTGTTGGGATCACCACATATGAAATGCCCCGCAGCCACCCCTACGAGTAAAAAACCCATTTAAACCAATGTTTTCATCCCATAACACTTAAAAATACATCTTAGAGACCTCAAATAACCCACACCACCCAAATAAAAATACATCTTAGGCAAAAAAAACCAACAATTAACCTAAAATAAAATAAAATTCCGATCTAAATTGAACTTCCATGAGAGAATGAAATTCATTGGTATAAAAAACATTAAGATTTGTTGTCTAAAAGTGGGTTTTTGTAAAATTTCTCTCTTCTTCATTGTATTGTAATCCGATGAAAGAAAAATGAAGTTTTGGACCTAACCTTGTAATTGCAAAACTGAAAGGACCAAAAATGATTTTTTTGACAAAATCCAAAGGCAAAAAATATGGAAAAGAGACTAACATTCTTTGTTTAAAAGAAGAGCCTTTAAATAATTCACTTATGTAATTTTGGTCCTCTACTTTTTAATCATTCTCAAATAATAAAATTGAATTATTTTTTTACCAAACAAAACACAAAAAAAAACCCTAAAAGGGTTTTAGTGATCAATATAACCACAAAAAAATAAATAAAAAAAAATACGATAAACCTCAATTATCAAAAAACACACCATCAAAAACTCAAATTAAAAAAAATCAATTACAAAGAAAATCAAAGTTAACACTATATTCTTAAAAAAAAAAGACATGTCATTTGTTTTTTGTTTTGATTTTCATTTTTTTACAAATAACAATTCTTTTTTTTTAAATTGATCATAAACTTAACATCAAGATAATTTTATAATATAACGATAACCACATAAAATAAAAATTGAAATAAATTAATAACCTTAAATCCTAATAAACATAATATTAAATTAAATTGAAAAAAAAAA
>Ga0325403_1004343_pt1 | contig 13162 bp, 5 predicted proteins | sample PopdelMetagenome_19_FD_205665 | JGI IMG/M metagenome (GOLD analysis project Ga0325403, IMG submission 205665) | Populus deltoides microbial communities from Bellville, Georgia, United States - Xylem-PdKOR-R4 | ecosystem: Host-associated > Plants > Phyllosphere > Stem > Wood/Secondary xylem...
TTGGTAATAGTTAAGACTGAAGAGACCTTGGTAATGGTGCAGAATGTGGCAGTTCCCTACATAGAAGCTGAAAAGAGCAAAGATGAAAATCTTCATGCTTTTAAAATTGTTAATACAAAATGGGTGCCAGAAAACATGGTATTGGGAAAACCAGTAATTTCCAAAGCCACAAGAATGACGACCAAATATCTCTTAAAGCATATACTTTATTTCTAGTGTAATCTTATCTTTTGAAATCTTGAAAGGATAAGTTTGGTATGGTTGAAAACTACAAATCAGAGATTTAGGCTCGATTTTATTCTTGGAAAGAAAGAATAGGTCAGCTAGGCTAAAAGGAAGGGAACCAAAAGAGAAAGAGATTGACATCCCCCTCTCCCTGATTTAGGTATCATTCCCTAAGACTACCTATAAAAGACACTTTGAAGATATGACAAATGTCTTTACCCAAGACATGGTTGTTATAGGCATCAACATATTGGAATAAGATGACAGTAGGGTCAAGAGTTGCAATGAGCAAAGAAAGGTTGAGTAAAGAGAAGATTTGTTACCGTAACTAGCTATCCACATTGTGGAAGAAACATCTATAATAACCTTCATGCAAAAGCTGGCAAGTGGCGAAAGATTCCAAAATTGGGTGACCCAAAAGGCTCCTACAATCTTCAAAAAGTAAATGACAATGTTGTTCTAGTGTACTTTTTATGTTTTTATATGTTTGTCTTTGCTTTCATATCAAGTTGGCAATTTTAGCTCAATATGTTAATATATGGTTTTCGTTGTAGTTGAGCTTCTTTTTTTCCAATGAGATCATGCATTTTCATAAATTTCTCTATCTTTTTATCTTTGCATAATACATGTTTACACTAAAACACCTTCCACTTTTAGGAAATCTAAAAACGAATCTTCCATGAAATCATGAGCATATTACACTAAGAATGAATGACCAAATTTTGATGAGTACACAATTGCAATGGAAGAAAATGAATAGGAAGAGGATGATGAAAAAGAACTTTCTAGGCTAGTAGAACAATTAGAGCGAGCTTGGAAACCAATAAAAGAAGACTTAGAGATAACTAAAATTGGTATAGGCATGATGAAATAGAATTAAAAATAGGGGCTCTAATCATTATTATTGAAAGGAAAAACTTGATCTCACTGCTACGCGAGTATGTAAATGTGTTTGCTTGGTCCTACATTGATATGCCTAGTTTACATACTAACATGGTAGTATATAAGGTGCCATTAAATGAAGAAAGTATATATGTGAAGCAGAAACTATGAAAAACTCGTCCAGATATGGTGCTCAAGGTGAAGGCAATGGGATGCTGGTTTTTTAAAAATGGTTAGGTACCCATAATGGGTATCTAATATAGTAGTAGTTCCCAAGAAATACAACAAAATTAGAGTATGTGTAGACTACAGGGATTTAAATAAAACATGCCCAAAAGATGACTTCCCTTTGACACACATTGATGTCCTGAATGACAATATGACGTGAAGCTCAATGTACTCCTTCATGAATGGTTTCTCTGGGTACAACTATTTCAAAATGGCCAACAAGGATAAAGAAAAGACAACCTTCGTTACTTCGTGGGGAACCTTTTTCTACAAGATGATGCCATTCAAACTGAAAAACATTATGGCCACTTATCAAAGGGCAATGGTAATTATGTTCCATGACATGGTGCATAAAGAAATTGAAGTGTATGTGGACAATATGATTGCTAAATCCAAAGAGGGAGAAGACCGTTGTTAGAATCTAAGAGTTGTTTGAAAGGTTAAAAAGGTATCAGTTGAAGTTGAACCCTGTAAAATATTCATTCGCGTTGAAATCCGGAAAGCTGCTAGGATTTATGGTGAATAGCCAAGGTATTGAAATCGACCTTGATAAAATAAAACCAATTCAGGCCATGCAACTTCTAAAAGAGAGAAAAAAATAAGAGGGTTCTTGGGTTGTTTGAATTACATTACTCGATTTATATCTCAAATGATAGTAATTTGTGAGCCAATCTTTCAAATCCTTCAAAAGAAAAATCTTGGGGTATGGAATGAGGAATGCTAAGAAACATTTGATAAAATCAAGCAATATTTTCAAAATCCATATTTATTGGTACCTCTCGTGCTCGGTAAATTGTTGATTTTATGTCTATCAACAACCAAAAAGCAATGAGATGTGTACTCAGGCATCATAATGAGTTTTGTAGAAAGGATCAATCTATTATTTGAGTAAAAAGTTTATAGATTGTGAGTCCAAATATATAATGGTAGAGAAGCTTTGTTATACACATGTATGAGCTGCAAAATGACTTCGATAACACATGTTGTATTACACTACATGGCTTATTTCAAAATTAGATCCTCATAGATATATCTTTGAAAAACCTTATTTATTAAGTTGAATAGCATGATGGCAAGTGTTGTTGGCTAAGTTTGATATAATATACATGACAAGAAATGTCGTGAAAGGAAATGTTATCGCTGATCATTTAGCAGACAATGCAATTGAAGTTTATGAGCCTTTGAATTTTGATTTCCTAGATGAAGATGTGCTAGCAGTAGAAAAGAAGAAGAACTAGATTGGTGGACAATATTTTTTGACGGAGCAGTAAATGTATATGGCAATGGGGCAAGAGTAGTGGTAATTTCTCCTAACATAAAGCAATACCCTATTTTGATCAAGCTACAGTTTGAGCGCACCAATAATATGAGTGAGTATGAGCTTGCATCCTCTAAGAAAATTGATGTTTATGAAGACTCAATACTGATAATTTACCAAATGAAAGAAGAATAGCAAATAAAGGATGAGAAGCCGATGTTATACCAAGAATATTTATCCAAACTAGCAAAAGAATTTAACGAGATAAAATTCACTCATATAAGAAAATATAAAAACCAATTTGTTGATACTTTGGCCACTTTAACTTTTATGGTCAAAGTTAATTATAGGAACAGAGTGTAACTCATAAGTATTGAAGTCAGAAATTCTCTTTCTAAAGTTGAAGGAGAACTGGCTGAGAATCCGTGGTATTATGATATCAAATAGTTTATCCAACACCAAAAGTTTCCCTCGAGGGTATCCAATATAGATATGAAAACCCTGTGAAGGTTAGTCATAAACTATTACCTCGATGCCAGTTCATAAGTTCATGTAACCCAAAAGCTATTAAAAAAATGGTGACTGATAATGTTCAGAACTTTAATGGAAGAATGATAGTGGAGCTTTGCATAAAATAGAAAATCAAGCACTCAAATTCATCTCTATATAGGTCGAAGATGAACGGTGTTGTAGAAGCTGCCAATAAGAATATCAAGAAGATTATATAAAAGATGGTAGTCATGTACAAGGACTAGCATGAAATGCTTCCTTTTGCTCTGCATACATATCACTCCGCAATAAGGATGTTTATAAAAGCTACACCTTATTCCTTGGTTTATGGGATGGACGCAGTAATGCTGCTAGAAGCATAAATCTCATCTTTAAGGGTACTGATGGAATCAAAACTTGAGGAAGTTGATTGGGTCAAGATGATATACAAGCAGTAAAATTTGATAAGTGAAAAGAGGTTAGCTACAATATATCATCATCAATTATATCAACAAAGAATGGTTAAAACATATGACAAGAACATTAGACCTAGGGTATTTCGAGAAGGAGATCTAGTGCTAAGAAAGATCTTACCTCTACCCCGTGAAAGATTAGAGTAAATGGGCACCCAAATACGAAGGCTCATATGTAGTGAAGAAAGCATTTTTTGAAGGAGCTCTTTTGCTGATAAGAATGGATGGAGACGACATGCCTAGGTTTGTGAACTCTAACTCTGCAAACAAATAATATGCATAATGTACTTATCTTCTTTAAATGATCTCAAAAGGCTCAACAAAAAAAAAACTTTTTTAGAAAACATTTTCTCTTTAATAAAGGATTTTAATAAAAATCAATGATTTGTTGTGTAAAAGTTACATGAAATAAAGACGATAAAGCTTTCATGAGTCTTGAACTCACAAAATAATTTTGTGCAAATCACTACGGTAATGAAGTTAAAATTTATCAGTCTTGACCAATCTTTCTTGAAATGAGAAAAAGTCATTTTTGAGATCCCTTAAAGATGAATATGTCTCTTGCGGTCCTAATTTGAGTAGAAATGGAGTTTTTTTTCTTTGTTAGATAACTTTAGCTAGGATTACACCGCATATTGGGGACACGTATTAGAAAATAATGAAATGAAGGTATTTAATAATGTCCATTAACAATGAGAAAGTAGTTGAAAACTCAAAAATATAGAATACATGTCAACGAGATCCACGAGATCTTGATTTAGGCCGCTGAATAGGAAAACCCAACAAGCCCAAAAAAGAGGGCTTTGCTAAATGATGAACCTTGAAAAGACACACGAGTATCTAAAAAACAAGCAAAAGCTTCTCTTACAGCTTCGAAGAACAAAAAAAAGGAAAATTGTTGAAGAACTTCCAAATGGAATAGAAAAGGTCATTGGTATCTTCATATGAGCAGATAAAGAGATTTCATGAAAGAAAATATTAAGAGTTCGATCAAAGGTTTAGAGTGAAAATAAAAACTTGGAAAGATCCCTTGTCTCAACCTCTAAAAGCAAAGGTCTTTGATAAGATAACATATGTTGGAATAATAGAAAAAGAGGATAAAAGCATAAAGGAGTGAAAGTGATCTTAGGTCCATAAAAGCCCTCAAACATCATTTGAGCCTGTGAACTTCTTTTATTTGGTAGCAATGAAACTCAACCTTCTTTACGTGCTTTGAAAAATCCATTATATTCAAGCAAGCATGAAAGATTGATAAATAGCGCTCTCAAAATGTAAGGAACCATTTATAAGTCATGATAAGTTGAATATTCGTCCTTGTTTATGTTAAGAAAATTCAAACACAAGACTACAAATAAGTATTTGATCTTTTTTTTAACCCAATGCAAAATGTGCCATCTCCAAAAGCAAATCATCATGATGAAATATTTTTTTTCAAAAACTAATACAAATCATGAGAGTTGCATGAACATTGTTATTTGACATGACATTGAAGAATCTCATATTTTCAAAACGACAAAGTAAATCTTGCAAAATATTTTTTAGGAGAAACATCCTAAAATAAAAACCAAAGCATGTATCATGAGTATTTGAAAAAAACACACAAAAAACAACGTTGTCATGAGACAAAGAGTTTTAATTCATTCTAAATTAGAAAAAAAAAAGTGATAGCATTCACGACGACCTAAATACTCACAAAAGGAGAAGGTTATAAAGGCAGCTCGACATTCAAGAATGGAAAATAACTCACATGAACTTGCTCAAGTAAACTGGAGAGGGTGATGTAGATTTGATGTAGCATTCGCCACTAAAAAATGTTTTTGGATTTTGTTTTAGAAAAGTTTTGGAAGGATCCGATGTATATCCTCGTATTTGGAATATGAAAAAGAGTAGGTCACCTGTAAAAATTTTCCCAATTTTTTAATTTTAAAACAAGTAGGTCGCTCATGAAAATAGATCAGTTTTAGAGAAGTATAGAGGTTTGCTTAAATTCTTTTTGGAATTTGAAAACAGTAGGTCATCTGTGAAAATATGTCATTTTTTGAATTTCAAGGTAGGCAAGTTGCTCGTAAAAATAGATCAATTTCAGGGAAGCACAAAGGCTTGCTGAAATTCTTTTAAAATTTGAAAAATGGAGGTCACACATGAAAATATGCTAATTTTTGAATTTCTAAACAGGCAGGTCGCCCGTGAAAATAGGCTAGTTTTAAGGAAGCATGGAGGCTTGCTAAAATTCTTTTTGGAAATTGAAAAGAGTAAGTCACCCGTGAAAATAGACCAATTTTTTAATTTCAAGATGGGCATGTCACTAGTGAAAGTAGACCATTTTCATGGAAGTATGGAGGCTTGTTGAAATTCTTTTTGGAACTTGAAAAGGGTAGGTCACCCATGAAAAAAGGCTAATTTTTAATTTTAAAAAGAGCATGCCACTCATGATAATGAGACCATTTTCTTTAAAAAACAAAGTCTTTGGAACTCCAAGATGGGTGGATCACCCAACAAGACTGATATACGCTTTTTCTTTACAAGCTCACTGTTGCACATGTGCGGCATCATGACAATCATCCTCTTAGGTCGAGTTTCTCTGGTGATGGAGGAAAGAACAAGGAATTCTTTTTTTTTTATCTGTAAAAAAAAGAATGAAGTCACCACTTAGTATTTTGATTACCAGGAACCCTAACTGGTTTCAGAGTTTCAATAAGGGGAATGGTTGTGTGTAGGGAGGACATATCACCCCTAGTACACCTCACTTAATGTAAGTTGCATTGTTTGTTTATCTATTAAAAAAATATCTTATTAAACTAAGTTATTGTTGTGTTTTCTAACCATTAGTCTTTCTAAAGTTTTAAAAAAATCATCCTCAATAAGCTATCATTGTATTTTCTTTAATATCAAGAATATATCTTACGTATAAGTTTATAATGCTTGATATTAAGACAAGTAAAATAAAATTTTTGGTATTTTTAAAATGTAAGCCAAGTTCTCATAGTTACTAAATCCAAAAATACATGTACAAATAAAAAGACTATTTTTATGATTTTTTTAATATGCTAAAATATGTGAACATAATTTATTTTTGAGAGACTTGACTATATGCAATTTAAAGTAAAGTTGTATTTTTGAAAGAAAGATTTTTGTTCTTTTAGTGGAAGAAAACTAATTTATTTAATACCGAAAAAACAGTTCGCGTATAAATCATAATTTTAAATATTAAATAATAAAGGGTAAAAAAGTTATTAAAAAAAATACTTGAAATTTTTCTTGGAATGCATTCGAAAAAAAATGCATTTCTTTGATAAAGTCTGGTCTTTCAAAACCAATCTTAAACATTAAAAACTCAGTCCAGCTATTTGGACTGGGCTTCCAAACTTGGCCCAAAGCTAACGCAGCCCTATCATCCAAGCTTGAATTAAAACAAAAGAGACACCCCAAAGACTTTAAGTCTTTTAATTTAAATGGATTTGTCTGATTTATTTAATTCTGAAAAAACATTTCGTGTATAAATCATAATTTTAAATATTAAATAATAAAAAATAAAAAAATTATTAAAAAAAATACTTGAAATTTTTCTTAGAATGCATTCGAAAAAAATACATCTTTTTTTAATAAAGTCTGGCATTTCAAAACTAATCTTAAACATTAAAAACTCAGTCCAACTATTTGGACTGAGTTTCCAAACTTGACCCAAAGCTAACGCAGCCCTATCATCCATGCTTGAATTAAAACAAAAGAGACACCCCCAAAGACTTTAAGCCTTTTAATTTAAATGGATTTGTGTGGAGCTCAGTACATAAACACTAACTCAAAAAACATCTCACCCCTAAAAAGGATAAAAAAAAAAAGAAAAGAACCCTGATACTGCCATAACAAAATCCAGAATTCTTCAAGTGTTTCGTAAACCAAAAGCAACTTGGTTTCATTCTTCCTTCCAAATTAAAACCATTACCTCGTAACTTTATTTGATTACACAATATCACATGCATATGCTGACAGTGCAGAAACATCAGGAACACGTTTAAAGAGAAAGCTGAAGTTGTATGGCTTGAACCAAACTGTAGAGCTGAAAGAAAAAAAAGAAAGATGTTTCTACTGCTGTGGTCGTTCTCCAAGCGCTGCTTGGATAACGTCACCTTCATTTTGTAGTGGAATGGTCCCCTAGTCTTCTTGGATTTCAACACTTCCAGACCTTACGAACTCTGCTGCACCGGTTTTGGGAAGCAGTAACGCTGCTGCCGTTGCAGAGGGAAGAGTTAAAGGCGTTGGTGTAGAGCTTGGAGTTGGTGGAGCTGTCAGCCTGAGATGCTGCTGCTCAGAGGAGATGCTGAGCTGAAGAATTGCTGTTCTCGGCTTGTAACAGGGCTGTTGTTGTCAGCTAACAAGTACTCATGCTGCAACTCTGTCCAGCGTTGATGTTGCTCTGCTCTTGGAAGGCCATCAACGCAGAGAAGCTGTATGCTGGTGTTACGATGCCACGGTGGTAGGGCTTGGAAGGTAAAGCTGCTTCCCGTTGCTGAATGTTGAGCTGGAGGAAAAGAACAGTCTGCTATTTGCAGGACTGAGAGGATGAAGATCTTGCAGCTGCTACTGGACTGAGAAGAGAGGCTGGAACTTGTATCACCGTGGCTGTTGTGGAAGGAGATATCACCGGGGGTGCTATGGGGGTTGTGATGATTTGAGGGCTATTTCTGGGTTTGTTTCAGGCTGGAAAGATTAAGGAGTAAGGCTGCTGCAGTCTTGGCAAAGAGATAGAGTTCATGGCAATTTTCATATGAAGATCTTGCAGCTGCTACTGGGCTGAGAAGAGAGGCTGGAACTTGTATCACCGTGGCTGTTGTGGAAGGAGATATCACCGGGGGTGCTATGGGGGTTGTGATGATTTGAGGGCTATTTCTGGGTTTGTTTCAGGCTGGAAAGATTAAGGAGTAAGGCTGCTGCAGTCTTGGCTAAGAGATAGAGTTCATGGCAATTTTCATCTCCCTCCTCCCGCTGCTTCAGTTAGGGTTTTGTGAGATTTTCAATGGAGAAATGCGAAGGTTATAAGGCTCATGGGTTTATAGAATCTCGAACCTTGATGTTAAGGAATAAATCTCGGTCATTCATTAAAGCTAACAATAGAAGCTTATCCTACTCAGCAACTGACGAGAGAGGACATATGGTTGTTTTTACATACTGAACAGTGTTGGGTAATATTTTTGGGAGAGAATTTGCAAGTGTGTTTAATGCAATAAGAGCTTGAATTTTGGCTTAGAGTGAAGTAAAAATACCAGGGTGTAAGTTCACATAAGATTTATGTGATATGGTGAAGGGATGAAAGGGAAATTATAACTGAAATGTGGGTATTTAAGTATCTATTTTTTTTTGTTTTAGGGTAAGAAGACAATAAATAGTGAAATTATGGTCTTTTTCAATTTGATCCTTGAAACTTTGGCACTTTGTAATGGAGCTCTTAATCAGCTGTAATCTTTTAGATACATTGCAATTTAACCATTAGCCTTCTTCAATTGGACCCTCAAATTTCAATACTTTTTACAATGTGGTTCTTGGTTTCAGATTTCTTCAATGTGATCCTAAAATGAACTTTATACTTTAAATTTCTTTCAATTAAGCTCCTAATTATACCAATTTAGTCTTTCAAAGTTTCAATTGTGCCCCTAATCTTCTCATCTTTGCAAGTTGATCCAAATTTGGCTTTCAAACTTGATTTTTCTTCAATTAAGTCCTTATTTAAATCCACAAAACCTATTAGAAGTTTGATTAAGTTCTTGAACTTAATTAATTCTTCTAATATTTTCCCAATTAACTCTCAAACTTAATTTCTCTTCAATCAAGTCCTTAAATAAGTCAATTAAACCCGTTAGAAGTTTAATTAAATCCTTAAAATTAATTAATTCTTTAAATTTTGGTTAAGTTTGGATTTCAACCTTGATTTTTTTCCTTTCTTCATCCCTTCTTGTCAAAACATCCAATTTGGCTATTCTTCTAGTATTTTGGTATTTTGCAACTCGAAAGGTTATCTTCTCGTGTCCTAAAAATATTTTTGAATTTTATATTTTTAATATTTTTAATAGAAATGAAAAATAGATATTTTTTATAAAACAAATTTGAGAGGTTCAAAATTGAGTTATAACACTCAATATAAAAAACCTTGATGAGATTTTTCTTCATAAACATTGTAAAGAAAAGGCGTATGTTATTACCCACTTTTGACCCCACACAAAAAATCAAGAAAAAAAAAAGAAAACAAAACCCAAAATACAAGAGGATATACATTAAGAAAGTCTAAAAGATTGCCCAATTTGGTGGTAAAAGAGAGCTTAGTCGTCAAGCGAAGGGGCAAAGAGGTTAGGAGTCGAATGACCACTTGACTATCTACTACTAGAATAGAATAATGAATGTGATAGCGCCAAAAGAGAAGCTATCAGCAACTGCCACACCAAAATGAGCTGATCAAGTTAGACGACCAAAACGTATAAGATTGAAAAAATTAGCAACCCAATTCTAATTGACAAAGAGGCCTATTGGTGAAAATATTTTTTTGGGTAAAGAAACACAAATTTGGATAGGTAAGGAATCAATGAGAATTTTAAAAGGTCTAATTAAATATATTGATGATTTAATTGTAAGAAAAATTGATTTTTGAAGTCAATTTAGGCTTTGATTGGAAGAAATTAAATTATGGGGGTCGAATTGTAATTTCAAAAAGTTAATTTAGTCAAATCAAGGGCTTAATTGCATAAATATTGAAGTTTGATGAGTAATTAGGGACTTGATTGAGGAAATCCATAACCAATGACCAAATTAAAATAAAGAAATGTGAACGCAGGGGTTGAAATTAATAAAATTAGGGGTCAAATTAAAGAAATTAAAGGTTTGTTGATCAATTGAGGGTTAAAATGCACAAATTCATAACCAATGACTAAAAGGAAAAAGGCGACCAACTTTGGGCCTGATGGTTGAGTTTGGCAAGGGTGAAACTGTATAAATTAAAAGTTTATGAGGCAATTACGGATGCAATTAAAAGTAAATGGAAGAACAAGGTCTAAATTAAAAATTTTCAAATTCTAAGTTAAAAACCCTAATTCCTAGGGTTTAACCTAGATGACATGTCATTTGGCCACTATTTAGCTTTTTCTTTGGTAGTTTTGATTGATTGAGTACGCACATTCAGACGAATGAATGTGGTGTCTCTGAGTACCTCCAGGGTTGCCAGTACCATTCAACTAAGAAACACCCCCTCTACAAATATCAGTTACTCTCATCAAACACTTACATCCTGTTTTTTTCAATGAACTCAACAACATCTTGTCTTTGATCAACCATCATTGTATTTTTAGATTCTCGACTAATCGAGTTAGCATCTTCAAACGAATGAATATGGAGGTACAAACCTCTAAATTGAGTAAGGATAGAACCAATTGAAAGGTATGCTTCTCCTTTACCAAGTTCAGGTGGTCTCCGATGACATTTACATTAAAGTTTCTTTGGCAAAGCCTCGAAATTAGTCAACTCAGTAAGCCTTGACTAAGATACCTATTTTGCAAAACCACTAAATATTTTATGTGTTCACACTTCAAGCTTTATGAAAGGTTAGCCATCTTTGATTAAATCCTAGCTTAAAACCCTATAAATACCCCTTGAAAATCAAGATAGAAGAGAGGAAAAAAAACAAAGGAAAAAACAAGGAAGGGGAAGAGAAATAGAATCTTAATAAAAAAAGAAAGTATGGAGGTTCACAAGCCCAACAAAAAGATTTCTTAAGCTTTGAAAGGACAACAAGCTTGTGGAAGCAAGATTTGATAAGAGAAAACAAAGAGGGTAATAGCTACTCCAACGACTTAAAGGTATATTTTATAATATAAAAGTGAAGTCCATATGGCCTGCTTAAGTTTTGTTTATTGTCATTTGATCTGTATTTATGTTTATAAACATGGAGATGAAGTTTGGAATGCTTGAAAAGTAAGGTTGTGTTTGTCTTTTTGTTTTTTTTCTTTTTATTATATGGCTTGATGTTGTTTTTTAAAGTATTTGTTTGAATGTGTTTGATGTTTTCAATGTAATAAAAGCTTTCTAGTTAAGTTGTTTTTGATAAAATAGTTTTTTAGTTTTTGTTAGTTTGATTAATGCATTGTGAAGAAATATTGTTAATCCTCGGTTTACAAGGCTTATTCACGATCAATATATGTTCAGAAAACAAATTTTGAATCCAAATTGCATAAATATATAGGTTGCTCAAACTTGATATTTTTTTAAATTGGATTATCTTGTATAATTTTGATGATTTGATGATGTTTCTTTCTTTTTTTATTCAACTATGCTTGGTATTGAGAATGTGATTTGTGAGGATCAAAAACAGTGTGTTTAGAGGCCTAGAAGGCCATTTTTTGGGTTTGACATTACTAGGTATATCTGGGTATTTTTTTCAGGGTTCATGGTGGTGTTCTTGGGAAGAACATTGTCTTTGCCCCATGTTTTGGACCAATTTTGGTTCAGTTCCTTACATTAAACCATTCGGGCAACTTGACTAATAAATAATCTAGAGTTTATTTGCATTAAAAAAAAGTTTTGAGGGTTTTAATCCTAAAATTTTGTATTTAAACCGAAACTTATTTTAACAAAATTATGCTGATTCTTTGCTAATCGAAGTGAATGGATGCTAAATTAGGGATCCTTGCATGATTTCCAACATGTCCATGTCTTTGTTTTGATTGTATTCGGGTTTTTTTTAGATCCATGTTGTTGGGTTTACCTAGGATGTTATTCGTGTTCTTGAGTTGTTTTTGAGTTTTTTCTGTGTTCGATTTGTTTTTATTTAAAGATTCTTGTGTTTTGTGTTTTTTTTATTTGATTCATTTTAAGTTTTAGTTTTGGTTTAGTGTTCAAGTCAAATCATTGTCTTTGGTTCGGTTTATTATCAGACCAAAAATTTCAGGTCAATCCAATTAGGTCAACCTGATTGGTTCAACTCGGTTAGGTTAACCATGTCAAGTCAAAATTTGGTCAAAAGTTAAGACTCTTTTTGGTTGGAAATGTTTATGCTAAAGGTTTTTTGGTTTATGTATTTGATAAACACCCCTATGTTTATTTTGATAGTTTTAATATTAGAAAAATAAGTTTTTACCAAACACGGCCTTATAAAAAACAATTAGCATTTTTTTTTATAAACTTTATATGCATTTTGTTTTTTGAAGTTTACAATAAATTTATAAAATTCCTTAAGGATTTAGCCAATATTTTAATTACCTTAAGATTTTAATTCCTAAAAATTAATGGTCAATATTTTTGTATAAATATTAGATCTACCAATAGGCTGATATTTAAATATCAGGAGTTGACTAGAAAATTGTCAGAATTATTTTGGATATTCATTAGTTTTAATTGGAAGTATTTTTCACCACAATATATAAGTTGTGTAAAACATTTTTGCCTTTGAGGTTAGGTGAACCTTGTTAGGACACCTATATAGATTCTTTTTATAAGAATTTACCTAGGTATATAAGTTCATAATTAATTTGAAATACTTTATTTATTCATGAACGTAAATCTTCATCCTAAGCCATAGACAGATCAACACCTTTAAATCACATTTAGATCACATAATATAGCTTACCTT
>Ga0325403_1004345_pt1 | contig 13157 bp, 4 predicted proteins | sample PopdelMetagenome_19_FD_205665 | JGI IMG/M metagenome (GOLD analysis project Ga0325403, IMG submission 205665) | Populus deltoides microbial communities from Bellville, Georgia, United States - Xylem-PdKOR-R4 | ecosystem: Host-associated > Plants > Phyllosphere > Stem > Wood/Secondary xylem...
GGTGGGATCCCTTCTTCTATCGGAAATATGAGAAACTTATCAATTCTCTTGCTCTGGGATAACAAACTTTCTGGTTCTATTCCTTCTTCTATAGGAAACATGACTAAGCTCATTGATTTGCGTCTTCAACAAAATAATCTCACCGGTTTGATCCCAACCTCGATTGGAACTTTGAAACATCTATCCGTTCTCTCTCTATGGGGTAACAAACTCTCTGGTTTGATACCTCCAGAGATTGGATCACTACAGTCTCTCAGTTCCCTTGACTTGGCAATCAATGATTTAACTGGTAGGATCCCTTCTTCTATCGGAAATATGAGAAACTTATCAATTCTCTTGCTCTCGGATAACAAACTTTCTGGTTCTATTCCTTCTTCTATAGGGAACATGACCAAGCTCATTGATATGCGTCTTCATAAAAATAATTTGATCGGTTTGATCCCAACTTCGATTGGAAATCTAAGAAACTTATCAATTCTCAATCTCTCGAATAACAAACTCTTTGCTTCCATTCCTTCTTCCATAGGGAACATGACTATGCTCACTCAACTTGATCTGAGCATAAATAATTTATCTGCTTCTGTTCCTCGGGAAATAGGACAACTTGAATCCCTTGTTGTTTTGAGCTTGTCCTTTAATAATCTCAATGGTTCTCTGCCCCCCGAGATGAATAATCTCACACATTTGATGAATTTGCAATTGTTTTCAAATAATTTCACTGGCCATTTACCACGAGACTTGTGCCTTGGTGGGTTACTTGTAAATTTTTCAGCCGCCTACAATCATTTTTCTGGTCCAATCCCTGAAAGCTTGCGAAATTGTACTAGTCTATTTAGAGTTAGGCTTGAATGGAACCAACTGACGGGGAATATTTCTGAAGATTTTGGCCTCTACCCAAACTTGAACTTTGTGGACCTAAGTCACAATGATTTGTATGGCGATCTTACGTGGAAATGGGGAGGTTTTCACAACTTGGTGAGCCTAAAATTGTCAAACAATAATATCTCCGGTGAGATACCATCAGAGCTTGGAAAGGCTACTGGGCTACAAATGATTGATCTCTCATCAAATCTCCTAAAGGGGACAATTCCAAGAGAATTGGAGCAGTTGAAGGCGTTGTACAACCTTACTCTTCATAACAACCATCTTTTTGGTGTCATCCCCTTCGAAATCCAAATGCTATCTCAACTTCGTGCCCTTAATTTAGCTTCTAATAATCTTGGTGGATCAATCCCAAAACAACTGGGAGAGTGCTCAAATTTATTACAGTTAAACTTGAGTCATAATAAGTTCATAGGGAGCATCCCATCTGAGATAGGCTTCCTGCATTTTCTTGGAGATCTAGATCTTAGTAGGAATCTACTGGCAGGAGAGATACCATCAGAAATTGGGCAATTGAAACAGTTAGAAACGATGAACCTGTCTCACAACAAACTTTCCGGTTTGATTCCAACTGCTTTGGTAGATTTGGTGAGCTTGACAACTGTAGACATCTCCTACAATGAACTAGAGGGCCCTATCCCTAAAATCAAAGGCTTCAATGAAGCTCCATTTGAAGCTTTTACGAATAATAGTGGTCTCTGTGGAAATGCCAGTGGTCTAAAGCCTTGTACACTTCTTACAAGCAGGAGAAAGAGCAACAAAATTGTCATTTTGATTCTTTTTCCTCTCCTGGGCAGTCTACTTCCACTACTTACCATGGTTGGATGTTTATACTTTCGCCACCAAACAAGTAGAGAAAGAAACTCCTTTTTAGGAGAGCGACAAAGTCCACTCAGTTTTGCAGTATGGGGCTATGGGGAAGAGATCCTACATGACACTATCATCCAGGCCACTAATAATTTCAACTCCAATAACTGCATTGGGAAAGGGGGAAACGGAATTGTTTATCGAGCCATGTTGCCAAGAGGTCAGGTGGTTGCCGTGAAGAAACTTCTCCGATCAAGAGATGGCGAGCTTATGAATTTGAGAACTTTTAGAAATGAGATTCGCATGTTGATAGATATTCGACATCGAAATATTGTGAAGTTATATGGATTTTGTTCATTAACAGAGCACTCTTTTTTAGTTTACGAGTTCATAGAAAGGGGAAGTTTGAAGATGAATTTATCTAGCGAAGAACAGGCAATGGACTTGGATTGGAATAGAAGGCTTAATGTTGTTAAAGGAGTGGCCAATGCATTATCCTATTTGCACCATGATTGCTCGCCTCCAATCATTCATCGAGACATTTCCAGCAGCAATGTTCTTTTAGATTTGGAATACGAGGCTCATGTTTCGGATTTTGGGACAGCTCGGCTCTTGATGCCTGACTCGACCAACTGGACCTCATTTGCTGGCACCTTCGGATACATAGCTCCAGGTACATACTTGATTTCATTCTTAATATATGTATATAAGCAGAACAATACTACCAGTACTATGAAAATGGAGGGCTACTTTTGGATGCTCTAAAGGTTATGTATAATAAATTGTCATATTAGCAGTACGGTACAACCAGTACTATGAAAAAATGACCAGAATTTTTGCAGAGCTAGCTTACACAATGAGAGTGAACGAGAAGTGCGATGTCTACAGCTTTGGAGTGGTCACAATGGAAGTAATAATGGGAATGCATCCGGGTGATCTCATCTCATCTCTTTCTGCATCAGCATTTTCCTCCTCGTCGTGCTCACAAATCAACCAGCATGCATTGTTGAAGGATGTGATAGACCAACGCATCCCACTTCCTGAAAATCGAGTTGCAGAAGGTGTGGTCTCCATTATCAAAATAGCATTTGAATGCTTGCTTGCCAATCCCCAATCTAGGCCAACCATGCGACAAGTAGCTTCGAAGCTCATAGCTCGATGGCCTCCGCTGCCAAGGTCATTCTCCGCAATAACATTGGAAGATCTGATGCCTCAAACAACTGTGACAGGCTGAGAATTTTCCAAAAGATTTTGTATAATTAGTATGTGATTGTTTCGACTTATGTTCCTTTCCACTTTCGTCGCTTTGTTTTTAATAAATTATTTCTCTGCTTTGTATTTTGTTTCTTCAGCGATTAATATGTTTTAGTACAATATTATTATCAATCAAAGTGAATAAAGGCTCTTTGCTATATTGAGGACACCTGGGTTTCAAGATCCTGTTTCATCCCTTGTTTTTTTTTTTTTGATAGTAAACGAGTGAATTATATATTAAACAGCCCCATTAAGTAGGTGGAACTGAACGAAAGATAAATACAATAAAGGAAATCTGTTTCAAGATCCTGTTTCATCCCTTGTAATAAAGGAAATCTTCAATTCAATATCAGCCAAGGAGGATGATATATTTCCATCAAATAGTGAATAGTTCTATGTAAGGTTTAGCTCAAGGAGGATGTAAGCCAAGGAAATAGTTGCATGTGTTCTTCAGTGCAGGCCCCCCCACCACCACTATGTTCTTAGAGCAAATTGTTAGACAGCAACTCTTGTTATCGTAGACACCTATGCGTTTGTCCACATGGTTTCCCCAAAGGATATTACCTTTCATCTTCCATTCTCTCATCCCCTATATGGTGGTGATGGTAGGAGTGATTTTGGCAGAACTGATTAATCAGAATCTATAGAGAAAAAAAGTCCAGATATAATCTCCTACAACCTAAGATGTTCTAAAACATGAGCACTAGCATGAGAGGCTGCTAGAAGGAGATATACCAAGAATTGAGTCTAAACGTCTCATAAGAGTTCTTCAACAATATTTTGAAGATAAATCAAATTTTTCAAAGCATCAAATTACCAAATCTCGTTTCGCAATACACGTCTAAATTCATGTTCTTGCAAAGCACAAAATATTGACTTAATTTCTTAAATAAATCAAGTTACTATACATCAAATTTAAGGGAAGAATTAGAAGATTGTCTTATTCTTTTGAAGAATACTTTATATAGAGATTGTAATCATATATTTTTACATGCTTATTTAATTTAAGTGCTCAAAATTGTGTCTACACAGTCATTCGCATGGAAAACTGTAACAATTTGTCAAACAATTTTAAGGAGATTCTTCTTCAGGTTTTGTCCAAGGGAAAGCTTCCTGACATTGTTCTCCCGGGTAGCGATGTACCGCATTGGTTTATCCAATATCAAAGAGATAGATCTTCCTCAACATTTCGTACCCCACCCATTTCAGCTGGTTTAAGTCTAGGACCAATTGGATGGACTGTCTATGGAGTCATTGAAGAACGCTTCCGGACGAGGTGTTCTCTTTGTTCTGCTTCTATCAGAAAAAGAAAGATGACACCATATCAAATGATTTTTATTGTATAACTTTTTTAAGGAATTAGTTGTATAACTTTCAATATGAATTTCGGAGATTCAGATTCAGATCTTAGACTACTCTACATAGTGTTTTCTAGATTATTTTTAGAACAATTTAAAATTATCGACATTTAGAATTTATCAAAAGTTTTTTTTTTGAACTATAATTTTAAAATTTAAGAAATCTTGGTTTCTTTCTATTTGATATACATCGTGTATCAAATGTGTCGCACCTGACCTCGTGGCAGTCTTAAAAAAATTTCAATGAAAATGAAAAGAACAAATTTATGGCATCTTGTTCTTTGATATAGAAAGGTTTTGTTTAAGGAGTCGTCACTTAGTATTATGATCACTAGGAACCTTAACTGGTCAACAAAGATTCTATGGTACATGATTGGTTATGTAAAAGAAAAGATATTATCACCTCTTAAATGTCATGCCTGAGGCAGACTGCATTACTGATTTTGTTTTAAATTGCTAAAATTTTGTTAGTTTATGTTATGATGCTTTACTAATAATATTTCTGACTCTGATGTCAATGAATATTCAACTACAAATACTTCCAACTCTAGTGTTAGTAAATATTACATAGTAAAAAAAATAAATGATATTCTTGACTCTGGTGTTAGTGAATAAACCAATAAATAATTTTAAAATCATTGCATGCATAATTTTTTTTTAAGAAAATGTATCGTTCACTATATTTGCATTTCATAATAAAAATTCACAGATTATATATACAATGAAATACCTATAAAACAAATGCAAGGAGCCCATAAATAAATTAAAAGGGTCTACAAATTGTTTTGTAAGTTTTTGATATTCGGAAAAGCCTATTTGACTGGATATCAAAATATAAGAGGATAAAAATAAAAGGGGTAAGATATAAAAATGTATTTTGGCACATGCCTCCTGGCCAAAAACAAATCAAGCTGGCTGATCCTGGGATCCGGCCCGGCCAATCTCAGCTATTTGCTATTTTTTTTTTTTAAGATTGGATCTGATCTAGCAGATTCAGTCTGGTTACTGTCCAAGCCAGTGATCTGGTTGGGCAAACAAGATGGACACGTGAACTAACTTTGCATGAAGAGTGTGAAGGTAACAGTGTTCAAATAATGTTTGCAAAGAATGCAAACAATGAAAGGAAAATGGGCGTACCTGGGTCTGGAAACGTCGAAGACAGTGGCAACGCTGGTTCTGGTCTCGGTGATTTTCGTCTGCTTATGTTCTTTCCTTTTGCTTGTCTCTGTCTTCCTTTTGTGACCACTGTTTTCTCAGGTTCTCTCTTCCTCTCCTGTTCGTTCGTCTTCTGTTTGCTTATGGTTTTTTAGAGATGAATGAACGAAGACGATGGTGATGCCGATTCTCTTTGGTGGTCTATGATTCTGGGTCGTTCTTCTTTTTCTTCTTGTTTTTTGTTTTCTTGCTTTCTTCCTTTTTTGTTCGTTCTCGGCTCCTTCGTTGTTCCTGTTTTTTTCGTCTGTCTTTCTCTCTGTGTGTGTTTTTAGTCCGTCTGTCCCAGTTCCTTTTTTTTTTTTTTTTTTTTTTTTTATGTGAGGCCTTTCTCTGGCTTTTATAAAGCCAGAGAAGGTCGTGTGTTCATGCCTCCAGAAATGAGGCACTTTCCGTGATGGATCGTGGTCCATGATCACGCCGGATTTCCCGTCAGATAAATCTCCCTGAATGAGGAAGAAGATGAATAGTGGGTTTACAAAACATTCACTGATATGGCCATTTTCAATTTGACCCCTGAATTTCTGATATTTATCACTTGGATCCTTAATCAATGAAAAATCAATTTTTAATTTTGCCCCTGGATTAAATTCAATTGGGCCCCTGAATTATAGCACTATTTACACAATAGTCCTTGTTTTTTGGATTATTCAATTTGCTTCTTAATTGGCTCTTCAACTTTTAATTCTTTCAAACTTACCCCTGGAAAAATCAATTAAAATCCCTAAAGTACCCCGAAATTTCACTTTGCTCCTTGGACTTTAATTTCTTGTAATGTTTCCTTGAATCAGCCTCAAACTTTGTTATTTCTTCACTTAAGTCCCTGATTTCATTAATTAATTAAAATCAAAGTTTACTTAAGTCCCCAAACTTATCAATTCTTCTATTAAGCTCCTGATTTCATTAATTAAACTAATTCAAAGTTTAATTAAGTCCTTAAACTTATAAATTGACTAAATTGACTCTCAAATTTAATAATTTCAGCTCAAATTTTCAATTGTGTCTTAAACCAATTCTGAAATTATTCTTTTATTCATTGATTATTTATTTTTTATTAAAAATTTAAAAATTAGGTTATGACAAAATGATTTTTTAAATAATTATTTTTATCATATTATGATGTAGTTAGATCCGAAATAATTGTATTTTTTTTTACAAAAAATTAGATCTAAAACTAATATAAATAGTGTTGTCTAACTTATTTATTTAAAATTGTTAACATTTAAAATTTATCAAAAATATTTTTTTTTTACCGTTTAGTTTTAGTTTAAGAGCTTGATTCATTATACACTGCTTCGGTAATGTATGTTTGAGCATATACAATTCGTAATGAACGCTAAATTAATTATACACCGGGAATTGAATATTTTTGAAGGAAGAAGAAGAAGAAGAAGAAGAAGAAGAAGAAGAATGTTCTTATGTGAGAAGATGGAAGGCCCTGCATTTTCACCTTCATATGAAATATTTTAATTGTGGTATTAATGTTGAATCTTCAAGCAATTGGATGAGTTTACATAAAAAAAATTGATGACTGATTTTTAAGAAGCTCATTGCAGAAGGCTTTTTCAATAATGCAAATTCTCAACTTCGTAATTTAGCCACCCCCAACAAAAAAAAATTAAAAATAAAAATAAAAATCAAGGCCACAGCGGGAGAATGTTCCGTGGTGGCGGTTGCCATAGCCACCGTGGAGGTCCAAATCAGAACACCGAATTAAATAAATTTCTAGTCATGGGATGAATTCAAAATCAAACAATAATTAGGAGCGATTATTAAGATTATTATTTTTAATTACTCATCCCCTGTGAAAGGAGTCCTGAATCTGAATTCTGATGTGGCTCTTTCTTCAGTCATGTTGATTGTAGCCAGATACATAAGAGGTTCCTACAGAATGGAAATGGGAGAAGCTAGCAATTCCCTTGCCCCACTGTTGAAGGAACAGGGCCAGGACATTCTTTCCGTTCTTTCATGAGTTCTGAACCTTTTTCTCCTTCAATTATGTCTCTAGATGAGAAAACTTTTTAGCTCTAGATTTAGCAACTTTTTATTCAATATTTCAAAATCAAATAAAAATGATTTTTAAGCTACTATAAATAATATTTAATTACTGTCTATGTAAGTTTTTTTTTGGATTTGAAAAAAAAAGAAGCTAATAAATCTATGTAAATTAAAAACCATCATTTATCTTAAATAACAAACTCCCTGACGTTCACTAAGATAGTTTTGATTCTCCTAGTCTTTCTCTTTGACTGCAACAGCAACAAAACATCATGCATGAACACTCTTTCTTTTGTGTCACAATGAAATACTCTGCCATATATAGTTGACCTTTCTTGATTGATCAACACTACAAGTCAGGTGATCATTCAATTTTCAATACCTTCAAATGACACTTGTTCATCTGTGACTGGAGCTTTTTCATTCCTTTCTATAGTTAAGAGAACCAAGTCTCATCTTCTGATCTTCCCGGACATCCTGCCTGCCATGGGCAAGTAAAGAAAATGTACTTCTTGCAAGGATCCAAAGGTTTTTGTTCTTAAAAGATATACAAAATCTCATCCTTTTCTAGAGTGATCAAGTGGAAGAGTGAACCAAAATTAAAAAACAGAATAATTGATTAGGAATTTTACTTGTGAAGCCATCTTCTATGCTCAAACCTTGTAGATGTCACTAAGGACAGAGCTTAGCCATGGCATCATTCTGATGATACAGTGAATTGATACTGTAATGTTTTATTTGTTTTAATACTTACGTAATTTTCCTATGTTGCTTTGAAATTCAGGAATCAGAGCACAGATATTTAGTTGCAAAAATGAAGTTCAACACGGTGAGGTTTCGATCGCTGAAGGCAATTGTTAGGCCTTCTTATTTTCTCGTCATTCTAGTAATTCCCTCCTCAAGCTCACACCATCTTGTTTTGTTGTTCTTCTTTATCAATGGTTTGCCACTTTTAAAGTTTGTAGCAGAACTTACACTCTTGTTTAACATAGAAGGTTCTTTCAAGTTTCATGTTCTCAGAATTGTGTGTGATGATTAAGCAATCCAAAAACCGCGTAATGTCTGAGTCTGAAGGAGTGCGTAACAAATCTTTTTCGGAGATTCAGATGACTGCAGGACTGCTGCACCGCCTGAACTCATCAGCATCAAATTTAGCAAGAGCTTTAAGCTCATCTTTGAATGGAACTCAGCTTTCATTTGTTGCCATTCAAGGGCCAAAACCATCGGAACGTGATTTCTATGCGTAGCTAAGCAGAAGAGGAATGGCAAGTAGTGTTTTCTTGATCCTGCACCAACCCCTTTGTGACTGATGGGTAGTGTTTTTGTTTTCAGGTTGCACCACCTTTGTTCCTAGCACTTTCGACGATTCCAGAATTATCACAAGTTTCATACATTGGACTTGATGGTCTATTATTCTCCTTAACATTTTTCAGTCTATCCAACACTTTATTTTCATTGCAATGGTTTACTCAACCCGTGAATTTAGATCTAAATTTTTTAATTCTTATTTATTTTATTTTGCATTGTTTTTTTATTGATTTTTTTCCTCAATATTTATTTAATTAAAAATCTTGCTTGTTTGTTTTTTAATGTTTGCTTTTAATGATATCACCCTCGTCTTATAATTCAAGTCATAAATGTGAAAGACTAGCTTGAGTTGATTTTTTTATTTTTTAAAGCATTTTCTCACAACCTGGTAATTAATCCCTTCACAAAGTATAATATTCTAATTGCAAACAAAATGTAAACAGCCTTGTTGTTGTTGGATTCAATTAATCAAACTATCATATAATACCACATTATTTGTTGCGGTACACGAAGCAATCCTTTCTTAATAAGATGCTTCCATGAAACGACACATCACTAGATGATTTTTACCTTGAGGATTGTCCTCCTCCCACGGCCTATAGAGTTTCATAATTCCTTCTCGGAAATCACCTCGCAAGTTGGACTCTAACTTTTGATTTTTAAAATTAACCAAACAAGGTACTAAAATAAAAAAAACCATAAGAATATATGGTTTATGTAGCTCAATTAAAAAAAAAATATTGTTTTAAGTTGTTTTTGTTTTAATAAAAGATTGCTTACAAATATTTAAAAATCAAATTAGTCTTGATCAGGTGACCAATTTTCCAATTTACCCATAAAGTTAACTGGATTGCACCGATGAACTCCTTTTAATTAGTTCAGTTTGAAATCTAATTCACATTAAATTATTAATTAACAACTTAATTAATAATTTGTGCATGGAAGCTATTATTAATTGCTTCCACAAATTATTAACAACATAATATATTCTTATATATGTTGTTAACAACATAAGAATAAATTAGTAACTGGGTTGATTCCGAGATTTAATAATATATTCTTATGCTGTTTTTACATTGTGGAAGCTACCAGATGAGTTCTGCATCTCCCACTTTCACGTCGTTTTTTAGTATGATTAGTTCACATGTTAGCTATTTTAAGCCTTGAAACTAGTCAAGGTTGTAATGATTTAAAGTTTTTTAAGAATGAACACTGCAGTTTATATGTTGTAATTGTTTTTAATATTGCAGTTTGAAAAATCATTTTTAGTCAATTAATTGATTTGAAATATTTATTTGATTAAAATTATTGTTGAATAAAAAATAGTTTAAAAGTGGCTTGGGTTGGCAGCAGCCCTTGCAAGTGGCTTGGGATCACTTGTGACAATTCTGGAAGTGTCGCGGATTGCAGCCTTCCACATTTTGGTCTGACAGGTACGCTTCAAAGTTTCAACTTCTCATCCTTCCCTAATCTTCTCACTCTCAATCTCTCGAACAATTCACTCTATGGAACTATTCCATCCCACATTAGTAACCTGACCAAAATCACCAATTTAGACTTGTCTGATAATCATTTCACAGGAAATATTCCACTTGAGATAGGATTGTTAACAAGTCTTAACTTTCTCTACCTAGATAAAAATAATCTCACTAGTAGAATCCCTTTTTCTATTGGAAATTTGAGAAACTTATCCATTCTCAATCTCAAGGGTAACAAACTCTCTGGTTCCATCCCTTCTTCTATTGGGAACTTGACTTTGCTCACTCGACTTGATCTGAACAATAACAATTTATCTGGATCTGTTCCTCGGGAAATAGGACAACTTGAATCCCTTGTTGAATTGAAATTGTCTTCAAACAATTTCACTGGCCATTTACCACGAGACTTGTGCCTTGGTGGGTTGCTTGTAAATTTTTCAGCCGGCTACAATCATTTTTCTGGTCCAATCCCTAAAAGCTTTCGAAATTGTACTAGTCTTTTTAGATTTAGGCTTGACTGGAACCAATTGACAGGGAATATTTCTGAAGATTTTGGCCTCTACCCAAACTTGAACTATGTGGACCTAAGTCACAATAATTTGTATGGTGAGCTTACGTGGAAATGGAGAGGTTTTCACAACTTGGTGAGCCTAAAATTGTCAAACAATAATATCTCCGGTGAGATACCATCAGAGCTTGGAGAGGCTACTGGGCTACACATGATTGATCTCTCGTCAAATCTCCTAAAGGGGACAATTCCAAAAGAATTGGGGCAGTTGAAGGCGTTGTTTAACCTTACTCTTCATAACAACCATCTTTTTGGTGTCATTCCCTTTGAAATCCAAATGCTATCTCAACTTCAATCCCTTAATTTAGCTTCTAATAATCTTGGTGGATCAATCCCAAAACAACTGGGAGAGTGCTTAAATTTATTACAGTTGGACTTGAGTCATAATAAGTTCATAGGGAGCATCCCATCTGAGATAGGCTTCCTGCATTTTCTTGGAAATCTAGATCTCAGTGGGAATCTTCTGGCAGGAGAGATACCATCACAAATTGTGCTATTGAATCAGTTAGAAACGATGAACCTTTCTCACAACAAACTTTCCGGTTTGATTCCAACTGCTTTTGTAGATTTGGTGAGCTTGACAGCTGTAGACATCTCCTACAATGAACTAGAGGGCCCTCTTCCCAAAATCAAAGCCTTCATTGAAGCTCCATTTGAAGCTTTTATAAATAATAGTGGTCTCTGTGGAAATGCCAGTGGTCTAAAGCCTTGTACTCTTCTTACAAGCAGGAGAAAGAGCAACAAAATTGTCATTTTGATTCTTTTTCCTCTCCTGGGCAGTCTACTTCTACTACTTATCATGGTTGGGTGTTTATACTTTCACCACCGAACAAGTAGAGAAAGAATCTCCTGTTTCGGAGAGCGACAAAGTCCACACAGTTTTGTAGTATGGGGCCATGAGGAAGAGATCCTACATGAAACTATCATCCAGGCCACTAATAATTTCAACTTCAATAACTGCATTGGGAAAGGGGGATATGGAATTGTTTATCGAGCCATGTTGCCAACAGGTCAGGTGGTTGCCGTGAAGAAACTTCACCCATCAAGAGAGGGCGAGCTTATGAATTTGAGAACTTTTAGAAATGAGATTCGCATGTTAATAGATATTCGACATCGGAATATTGTGAAGTTATATGGATTTTGTTCATTAATAGAGCACTCCTTTTTAGTTTATGAGTTCATAGAAAGGGGAAGTTTGAAGATGAATTTATCTAGCGAAGAACAGGCAATGGACTTGGATTGGAATAGAAGGCTTAATGTTGTTAAAGGAGTGGCCAATGCATTATCCTATTTGCACCAAGATTGCTCGCCTCCAATCATTCATCGAGACATTTCCAGCAGCAATGTTCTTTTAGATATGGAATACGAGGCTCATGTTTCGGATTTTGGGACAGCTCGGCTCCTGATTCCTGACTCGACCAACTGGACCTCATTTGCTGGCACCTTCGGATACATAGCTCCAGGTACATACTTGATTTCATTCTTAAAATATATATATATATAAGCAGAACAATACTACCAGTACTATGAAAATGGAGGGATACTTTTGGATGCTCTAAACGTTATGTATAATAAATTGTCATATCAGCAGTACGGTACAGCCAGTACTATGAAAAAATGACCAGAATTTTTGCAGAGCTAGCTTACACAATGAGAGTGAACGAGAAGTGCGATGTCTACAGCTTTGGAGTGCTCACAATGGAAGTAATAATGGGAATGCATCCGGGTGATCTCATCTCATCTCTTTCTGCATCAGCATTTTCCTCCTCGTCGTGCTCACAAATCAACCAGCATGCATTGTTGAAGGATGTGATAGACCAACGTATCCCACTTCCTGAAAATCGAGTTGCAGAAGGTGTGGTCTCCATTATCAAAATAGCATTTGCATGCTTGCTTGCCAATCCCCAATCTCGGCCAACCATGCGACAAGTAGCTTCGGAGCTCATAGCTCGATGGCCTCCGCTGCCAAAGTCATTCTCCGCAATAACGTTGGAAGATCTTATGCCTCAAACAACTGTGACAGGCTGAGAATTTTCCAAAAGATTTTTTATAATTAGTATGTGATTGTTTCGACTTATGTACTTTTGTTTGTTATAAATTATTTCTCTGCTTTGTATTTTGTTTCTTCAACGATTAATATGTTTTAGTACAGTATTATTATCAACCAAAGTAAATAAAGGCTCTTTGCTATAATGAGGAGACCTGGGTTTCAAGATCCTGTTTCATCCCTTGTAATAAAGGAAATCTTCAATTCAATATCGAGCTGAAATGAATAAACATGTATAATTTGTA
>Ga0325403_1004346_pt1 | contig 13156 bp, 5 predicted proteins | sample PopdelMetagenome_19_FD_205665 | JGI IMG/M metagenome (GOLD analysis project Ga0325403, IMG submission 205665) | Populus deltoides microbial communities from Bellville, Georgia, United States - Xylem-PdKOR-R4 | ecosystem: Host-associated > Plants > Phyllosphere > Stem > Wood/Secondary xylem...
CACGAGTATGGTAAGAAGACCTTTGGCTTGTTATGAACACACTTTTAATGGCACTCAACTTGATTATGCAAGAGTTTGCTTCACTACAGATAATTCATGTTTTTCAGCTTCAATGTAGGTTATCTATAGACTCTATCATAGTCACGGTTAATTATGAATGGAAGCCAACAACCTGTGAAATTTTGTAAAGTCTTTGTCCATTTATGCAAGGCATCGGTTGAGGCCCTAATTGTGTCGATGGAAGACATGTTCAAGATAAAAAATGAAAAGGATGCTTTTCATGCTTGTAGCTCACTAGTTATTATGACTGGAAGGGCCGTATCTCCTTCGATTGCTAATGTTACGGCAAAATCAGTAACCTAGATAAATAGATCAGGTGGAACTAGTTGATCGGTTCAGCCATCCCATGAATCAAAGAACTGGTTGAACACAACAGAGGTTTCGGGAGCTACTGTCCTTGAAAATAGTCGACCACTACAAACTCCAAAGGAATTGGTCGCCCGGTTAAAACTATAGGCTACTACAGAAACAATCGAACCTTTGGATGCTGAGAGAGCAAGGATTACTAATGATAGGAGGTTAAAAGTTGACTCGGATCATGACATGTTGCCTCTGGAGAGGGACCAGCACCTGTTAACTTCACTAATAAAGGGTTTTGCAGTCTCTACATCGACATCTCCTCCGCCAAGTGAAACAAGTAAGCCTGATCCTCCTAGTCTTGAAACTAGACAAAATAGGAAAAAAGTGTAAAAATATCTTAAAGCCCTCTAATATTTTTTCTTTGTTGTGATTTCCTTTTTCTATGCCCATGTTTAATATAGAAAATTAGAATATTAAAGGTCTTAGTGGCCTACCAAAACATAAAGTTGTAAAGACTTTGATTAAATCATATAATCTCAATTTAGCAGACATTCTTCTAATGTCTCAATTACTTCTACTTGTCATATTATAGTTGGATGGGATCCAAAAGTATATAGTGTTATTTGTTTGCATTCAACTTATCAGTGGTTAACCTGTGAGGTAACTAGTTTGGTTAATCAGCGCTCATTTATGGTCACCTTTGTTTATGACTTCAATTCACCTTCAGGGTTTCAGGAACTATAGGATTACTTAAGTTTGCGTGCTATTGACTTTCAATCTACACTGTGGCTAATTTTGAGAGATTTTAATGCTACGATGAGCTCTTTTAATAAATAAGGGGGTGATCTTACTTGGCATAACCTTCTTGATGATTTTAGCAATTGCGTCCAAGTTGCGGAACTGGTTAGAATTCCTTATTCAGGCTTGAAATACACTTGGCACAATAGTTAGCATGACAAATGTACTATTCTTGAGAAGGTTGGTTGGATTTTTTATAACACATGCTGGTTATCTACTTTGACCAGCTACTTGTTCTGAATTCCTTCTTAGAGACTACTCAGATCACGGTGATATGGTTGTTCAATTCGTTAATCCTCTATCTAAGGTTAAAACATCTTTTAAGTTCTCGAATCTATGGGATGACAAGGATGACTTCTTGGGTTTAGTTGTGAATACACGACAGCTTCCTATAGATGGTAACCCTATGTACAGGTTTACCAAGAGACTTGGTTTGCTAAAGTCTAAGTTAAAGTCTTTGCACCACCAACACACTAGCCATATAACTAGTTATGTGATTGAGGCAAAGACTAGATGGACTGCAATATAATCTATACTTGATGGTTCTCCTCAGACTGATGAGTATCAGCGGGCAAAGAGAGAGCTTACAAATTAGTTTTTTCAGTTGAGTAAGGATCATAAACCATTTTACAAGCATAGGTCTCAAATTCGGTGGCTAAACTTGGGAGACATGAACACTAAATCTTTGCTACATAGATATGTGAGGAACATGATCCATTGGTTGACTAATGAGATAGGATCTCGGGTTCAGGATCAACAGAGTCTTGGTCAATTGGCAGTCCACTACTTCTAGAGGTTATTTTCTGCGCACTCGACAATCACTACAGAGGATGCCTTCAGATACTTTCTCTAGCAGGATTGCTCATGATAGTGTTTCTCTTTTGGAGTCACGCATCACCGATGATAAGATCAATTGATCTTTATTTTTCATATCGAATGATAAAGCTCCTGGACCAGATGGTTATACCTCCTTATTCTTCAAGAGAATTTCGAACATTATTGGTAAAGACTTCACTAGTGCTATGAGGTATTCTTTTATTCCTCTATTTTGCCTAGATATGTTAATGTTACTAGGATTGTCTTTTTCCGAAGGTTGAAACTCCAACCATTATGAATGACTTTAAACCTCTCATGTTGTAATGTGATGTACAAATGTATTTCTAAAGTCATTGTGAACAAACTAAAGAGGATTTTTTTAGAGGTTATTAGACCTGCTTAGACTATTGTTCTGGGAAGGCAAATATATGATGCTATCTTGTTGACTCAGGAGTTAATGCATAGCTACCACTTAGTTAGTTCTATACCTAGATGTGCTTTGAGAATTCACATCAAGAAAGCTTTTTATACAGTTAGTTGGGATTTTATCCTTACAGGTTCAAAAGCTATTGGAGTACCTAGTATCATGGTTAGATAGTTTGAGGTATGCATATATACGACTCATTTCTCTGTGGCTATGAATGGACAGAGTCATGGTTTCTTCTCATCTTCGAGGGGTATTTGGCAAGGTGATCATTTGTCCTCTTATTTGTTTATTCTGGTTATAGAGGGTTTAAAAGGTATTCTTAGAGAGGATTTACAAAACCCAAGGTTTTTTTTTCACTAGCGGTGCTAGCATAATGTCATTACTCACTGTGCTTTGTTGAAGACCTTATGATCTACTGTTGGGCAGATAAGGAGTTAAATCAGGGTAACAAGCTTTTGTATTTCTTGGGGTATGCTTCTCATACTCTGTATTCTTCCCTTTAATACAATTACTCCTAAAAAAAAAAGATAAGATCCAAGAAGAAGTTTGAACATGTTAAATGAGCTTTCTATGAAAACATACATAATTTTTTATCTGATCATTGGATCAGACTGAAATTTATTGTCAATTATTGACGTAAACACATTTTTAATTTTAAACATTGTGATATAAGAGATTTTAGAGGAGCTAAACTATTAGATACAAAATTAATGGTGTTAGACTACATGAAATGTCTAGCAGATATGTATATGGATTGGGTGTACAAGACCAAATATAAGAAAAAGTTTGGATACGTTAAACAAGCTTTTTGATGAATGCATAAATAATTTTTTATTCAATTATTGGATTAAGTTAAAATTTGACCAAAACATTTTACATGTCCTGTTTTCTTAAAGGGTCAAACCCACTAACACTAGCCGAGGTTGAGAACATGTCCAAATTAGATATAGAAAATATTTTAGAATTTTCTTTATTTTCCTAGATATTTTAAGATTCTTTTCTTATTTTACTTGTTATTTTAGGATTTTTCTTTTCTTTCCAAATTAATTCAACTTTACACCTACTTAATATGTTATTTCTAGAAAACTTATTCAAACATTTAATCTTCTTGTGTGAAAATATCAACAATCTTTTAGGTTTTCTTAAAACCCTACTTGTCTTCCTGCAAAATAAAAATAAAAAACAATTTATTATTTTATGCCAAGTTGAATCATATTAGCCTAATACTTTGTTTGAGGGTTAATATGATGTTATAACTTTACTAGGGACTCAGAACTCAAAATCCTCTTTACCTTGGTTGTAAGTCAAAAAAATTAATTTTAAATTAACCTAAATTAACCCAAATCAACACTATTTTAATAAAACTAATCAATCCAAAACTACATTATTTTAATAATACAAGAACAATTTTTTAAACTGACCTCGCCCGGGCCAAAACCATCAAGCCGAGTTAGGGATTCATTTTTTACGTCGTCAATTTTGCTTGAATGAAGTTTGGCAAAACTGGAAACAAAATACATGAACTTCATCGTCTAACAAGAGAACAAGACAAGCCAGAGCATGAGAGCAAAACTAAGCTAGAATTAATAAGCTGAGATCAGAAACTGAAATTGAATCAACCACCCATATTTGTAAGTACATACTGCCAACAGCAGGGGTTGCCAACTTGCCATGAGCAACTTAATGCACTTTGAACCCCATTCTCTGTTAGCACTAAACATGGCAGTTTCTCCAGCAGCATGATTTGACTTTATAACCATTAGGTTATATGGGGGAAAATTGAAGACTCACAATTTACAAATTCTTTTTTGCTCTTTGAATTTTCTATCCTAAGAAAGAAAATAATGAGTAATGACTGCGGTCCTCTCCAAAGTCACCACAGCAACCCCAACATCTAAGCTACCCCCAACAGAAACCTGAAGACATCACTCAGTGAGATAACCCCTTCTACACGCTTGCTGCCAGCTTCCACGATCAAAAGTCTCCTAACCCCTGAAGGGATCATGCAAGTGAGGCAATTAGCAAGCATAAGTTCAAACCACAATCTCAGAACTACCTATATTCAAGCTTTGATAATGAAAAAAATCATATTGACATGGAAGTACCAGGATTTGCCAATCGCTCCATCACTTTGTGTAGAGAATCAGTCCGTAAACACATCTGACATCTCTGTCCATTGAAGAATCCATACGAAGAATTTGCATCCTGACCCAACTGCAGTGCCTACACAAACATAAAAAAAAAGCAGATTAATATGGCAAGGTTCATGTCATGCATTTTTATCCAAAATGGCAATTTATTTTATCACTTCCACAGTCATCTTCTCCTGATTAACTGCGTGTTCTAATTGTTTAAAACATGGAGATTTGTGTGCATGCTGCGGCAGTTCATTGGTTCAGGCCATTAGCAAGAATGTGCATACAATTGTATGGTACTAGAGTTCTATAAGGTAGTTACTAAGTGATCAGCTCTACTTACCTGGTGAATGCTTATTTCATCAAGATGAATTTGTGCATAGGCTTTATCTTTTGCCAAGGCAGTGATATCACTGTCAAGAAAACAACATACTTAAGTCAAAGTTGGCTTAACCTGCAACTCAACAATAACACAGATCCAAAACATGCATGCACATGCACTCACAGATGCACAAGTTACCTTCGAGAATACACATCCAGTAGTGAATCATTATCATTTACGATTGGTATTGAACTGACATTGGCTGTATCAGGAAGGTATTGTAGCACAAGGTTAGGGGAGGTTGAAGAAGATCAATCAGCAATACACAAACAGAAACAGATAACAGAGCGAGTATTCCTTTGAAATGGGAATTACCTTGAACCAACAAAGAGAGGGCAGCACCGAGAGAAGCATTTGGTTTCAACATAGCAAATGGTCGTCTGTTTGGTTCCCCAATTTTTGGAACCCATGTACCCAAAGGAATTGAACAAATTGGCTGTTGAAGAATGGGTAAGGAGCCAGCAGAATGTCTGAAATACCTGCATATACCTGACAATTAGGTGCACGTGTTAGTAACAATTTATACACCCCCAGGCATCAAACCAAGAAAGCTTACATTTTAGTATTCCAGACAAGGAAGCAAGATGTAGTAGCTGGGGAAATGAACCATCCTGAGCAGAAGAATGAAGGATGGGAACTGTTGATATGCTGTTTTGCAAAATTTTTGAAGCAACATCTTTCAGCGAGTCATATGGCCCTGCCTGTATATTGAAGGAGTGGTGGATAAATAATTAGTGACACAGCAGATTGCAACATCAGAATAAGGAATCCCTAAACCAGAGAAATCTAAGGTTCTAGATCTCAAGTAGCTCATTCACACCATCTGATTCACAAACTTATACACAGTTGACTTCCAGCAGTATTCCGCTATCTAAAAGAGCATTTCAACCCATATGCCCCTTGCAAACCATATCCAAACCACGTAAAGTGCTAAAAGAATCAACATTGAATAGAAAGATTATTTTTCTTGCAACCATTTCTCCAAGTGTATTTGCCACTCATAGAATCCAAAGTTTATAGATGATTGCATGCATAGGAGCAAGATATACAATTAACATGAAAACCCCAACATGTAGGATGCTCAAATAAACGACAAATAACAGCTGGGAGATTATTTTGCATGCTAAAGAATCTTAGCATGGCATCAGAAGAAGCATTACATGGATCAGATGTTTAGAATATGCTCTCCCACTGCCATCAATTTGTCTGCTGAGATGCATTTTCCCTTCCTTCCAAGCAGATATAGTATGTGTCTCTAATTCTTCCTCCGTCAGATTAGATCCATGAGTTCCAAGCTGAAATAGTGACCTTCATAAATGTTAAACCACCAAGAGACAAATGCCAAACATGTACAACACCATAACAGCTAGATACACTCTAGAAACTTTCTTACAACGACAAATGTAAAAAACAAGTACATTAATGGTGCTTATGATGACAAGCCTCTGAATTTACACAGCTTGAGTGAGTGCGTGCAAAACCACATGAATGCACATGTTTTCTGATACCTTGGAAAACATGCAATTGAAAAAACAAGACAAGCTTGAGTAATCATGCATGAAATGAAGACATCTGAAAACCAATAAACATGTAAATGTAACCACTTTCTTTTAAGCTTATGATGAGAAGGCCTTGAATTTAAAATGCTTGTGTTTGTGTGCGTGCACAACCGCACGAATGCACATGTTTTCTGATACCTTGAAAACATGCAATTGAAAAAACAAGCCAAACTTGAGTAATCATGAATGAAATGAAGACATCATAAAACTAATAAGCATGCAAATGCAACCACTTTCTTTTAAGCTTATGTTATGGCCACTTAGAAGTGTGGGGTTGTGATGCAAGTGACTCGACCTTTTGTGTAGTTTTTGCAGTCATGGGCCAAGATTTAAAATTCATTCTCCAGTTAATTCTCCTCGGCAAAATGAAAATAGTTATCTTTTTAGTAGTTGACAAAAAAAAAGTACAGCACTTGATTCGCCAAAACTCATGACAAATCTAATTAGCACTAAAACACATAATGTAACTATAGAAGGAAATAGGATTACTAATTGTTGTTTTTTGCTGTGAATTTTATCTTCTCGATCCTAAGCATTTACTTTAGGCATTTATATAACTATAGCCCCTAGAAGGAATGCAGATTAAATAAAGTTACCAGTCTAGTACTTTATCAAGATACAGCATGTTTTTCTCTTTATAGTATATTACAGTTTCCCTTAAAATCATCATAAATCATATTAGCATCGCCAAGAGTGCCAAAATACACACCTCCCTCAGAATCAAGATGAAGTCCAATGCAGCAAGCACACCAACAAACTGGCCCTTACAAAAATCCCAGAGAGGAGCCGTAGGGATGCCCTAAAAGTAGCTTTAATCAGCAAGAGAAATCTGAGCTAATAAACAACTATAAATGTAGCAGAGACATTTAAATAGACAGAAAAGCCCATAGGACCAATAGTTCCAAACATGGAAACTAAATTATACAAAATGTCAAGGCACTTTGGATTAGTTTCATGTTTGATAGCAAGAACATTAACTCGCTGAATGTTTTCAACTTATGTTTGTCCGTGTTTGCATGCATAGTAGAGATTCACCTGTTCATAGAGAATATGAAAGGCTCGCTTCACAGGTAGAGTAACATCCAAGGCAATAACCTGAAAAGGAAGACACAACAAGCAAGATTTGAGCATCTCAGTTGTAGTTGAAAACATAGCAAATGAGCATTCAGTTAGCTCCTGAAGAAGGTAAAGCATTCAAACCTTGCCTGACTCTGGAAGCAACTCATATGCAGTATGTGTGGACAAGAATGCAGAAATTCGATGACGAGAAACATCCAAGTCAGCTGCTGACATCCCTTGGATTACTTCCTGAAAAGTACCAACAAACAGAGTGACCAATTCTGCCCCAATGAAAAAATACTCAGGATGTATCAAATGTAAAATAATTAAAATCTCAACAAGACTCCTTGCCTTTTCTGTTTCATAGTTTCAAGAGCTGAAGAAACTTAAACAGCTCAATAACATATCCATTTCCAAATTAGTCATTTTGGCTGATTTCCACAGGTGAAGAGATTCTCAATTACTAATTTTGCATTTCTACCTCATTGCCAGCTCCAACCCTATTTCTCTCTTGTAATAACCCCAGAAAACGAAATTTAGAGGAGCCTTTTCAGGCGAAAAACGGCAGGGAGGGAAATAGTTGTTTTTTTATTTAAGATGATTCATCTGTTCTCTCCTTTTGGGCCTTCCTACTGATACGTTTACATTCCCCCAAGGCAACACCAAAATATGGCACACAGGCACTTCTGAATCAAATCTTGTCTACAAAGAACAAACAAGAGATGCGACAGTACAGATGAAACACAACATGGACGCACATAAACAGAGGTCTAGATTGAGAAAGAGCAATAACTGCAGAAAAGTACAAGAAAAAATGGCTTCTCCCAATCATTGCTGCAAGGATGAGAAACAAAGCAGTGCTTGGAACATAATAACACATACTATGAAATTCAGCTAAGTATCAGGGCTTGACAACTGGTCTGAAAGTCAATATTTATGTAAAAGCTGAAATGCATCTTACCGAGCAAACAGAAACATCATCCAGCTCCATGTTGGATCTCCCAGGTGTCTCAGAATCAATGATTTGTGGAGGATCCTTAGTTAAGACAACAGTATTTACCAGCCCATAAGGCCCACTAACGAAGGATAGCTGCTCATCAACCCTCCATTGTCCATCTACATAGAACTTGAACTGCATGTGAAAATGACAACAATTTTGACGGTAGCAGAGATGTTAGAAATACAAATCTCTTAACACGGGTGTTGATGAGAATGTTAATTAGGAAAATAGCAAACATAGTTACACCAGACCAAGAGCACTTTAACATCCTATTCCTTCCCTACAACCATTTACATGTTAAAAAGAAAAATGAAGACCCTGCAAGTGTTACAGGCTTACAGCAACCAGCAGTTCCTACGGTACCTCATATAGCTTGGCCTACCACACATTCAATTTCTTAGAGACTAAAACAATAACATTATTAATTCAACTGGCTTCTAAAATTGAGAGAAAATTGAATATGCTGTATGTTAATCAAATCAGACCTAAAAACATTCTGAGAAAGCAACAGATATAACCTGTTGAAAACCACATGCTAATGCAGAATGCATACGTTAACAAGCACAAAAACTTAAACAAACTCATTTTACTGGTATGACAGTAATCTTGACCTCAATGGAAAAGCCAATGGATTACGTCCCAGAAGCTTAACCTTGTGAAGGGAAACATTTTGAAAACACCATAATCCTGAATCATTTATGTTCCATTGGGATGATGCTCTTCAAAGATGGCCTCCTTTTTTAGTAATGGCATAAGACCAGCTTCATTATAGCTTTCATTACCATGTTCCTTTGTTACATATTAAAAAGAATCTATTGCCTTTCATTTCTGTGCTCTCCATTTTGACAACTTAAGACAGCAAAAGGTCCATGAATTCTCATGGATAACTAACAAAGTCGTGGGTTATCTTTGCATAGCATAACCAAATTGATTAAAGATTTAACATAAATTTGAGTTACTTTCCTTTCAAGCCTGAAAAACTCACTTAAATATTTATATAATGGAACAAGAACCCATTAACATATCATCACATGCACAGCTGTTAAATATGCTTTACAAGCTGAGTTGGTTTAACAAACCTGATGCAATCCAGGAACTAAGCTAACAACAACTTGATATACATTAGGGCACCCCTCCATCGGGGACATGGGTATAAGATCAGTCCACCTGCCCCAAATTACAACTCAATTAGATACACACATGACACCTAATCCACAAACCAAAAAATCCTAAAAGTTACTAGAATAGAATGCATATTCAATAACATAACTAAAAACCCATCTATACATTCACCACCATATAATAATAATAATAATAACAGTAGTAGTAGTGGTGGTGGTGGTGGTGGTAGTGGTAGTAGTTGGTGATAATTAAAAAAATCTGATCAATTTAGCAACTCACCTGGTAAAGGTACCAAAGATGGACACTTCTCCACCTCCATAAGGCCACACGAAGCGCACTGGACTTACACCACTATTATCATGGCCAGTACTGGAACCAGAACCAAACATCTTCCGTCCAGAAAAAAATTTATATAAATACACTCAATACTTAGCACACCACCAATCAATAAAATGCCAATTCTAGAATACTCCCTCCAAAAGAAACCACAATTCAAATATCTATATGTTTCATCTCCCCAATTCACAGCAAAAACTATAAAAACTAACCAACACCGGTGAATAGGGATCCTCTACAATTTAGCAGAGGACCCCTTAATGCTTATACATGCAAAATTCTACAAAAAAAAAAAAAAAACAACCCTGTAAATTAAAAACCCCAAAAGCCCTTAATGATAATCAACAAAAATGTTTAAACTTTGAGCACCAAAACTCCACAATTCTCTACATGCAAGCATGGAACGCTAACCAAATCAAAATTCCACCAACCAATCTTATCCTCTTTCGATCATCAATTCAAACCCAAAAAGTCAACAAATCAAACGGCCACAAATCCCCCCACCAAAACCAGCAAAATCACACACACAGTTTCAACCTCTGATCTGGTGTAAGGACTTGAACTTTTTAGCTAAATCCGATTCGGGAGACTAAAACAAGAAAACCCAGCTGGAGAATTGGACGATAAAATAAGGTTATTGTGGTTAATTTAAGGATTGGATTGAAGGGTTAGAGAAAGAAAGATGGTGAAAAAAAAACCCTAACTTTGATAAAGAAAAATTAGCATTGTTGGATCTAAAATAAAAAAGATGGATTTTTCTTTTCTTAACCTTTTTTTTTTTTTTTGTGGTTAAATTTTGGAAATGAAGAGAGAATCTATCTGGTGATTGAAGAACAGGACATAAGCTCTTACACAAACAAAAACAAAACAAGACACGAAGAAAGAGAGAGAACGATGAGTCTTAGAGTTGCTGTAATAATATTTAATGATTGTGGTAAAATCTATGACCAGTGAATGGTCAGAAAATCACGTCATCTTTTTGTGATGTTACGGTAGAGTTCGCTATCGATAATTACTGTTTTTTAAAATATTTTTTATTTAAAAATATATTTTTTATCTTTTTAAATTTACTTTTCAACAACTATCTAAAAAATTAAAAAAAATATAATAATTTGAAAAAAATTCAAATTCTTTTAAGAAGCGTGATTGCATCCCAATACATTTTTTATATATAATAACATCAATAAATTAATAAATTATAATTTAAATTCTCACCGTGTTCTCGGATATGTTTTCAGGTACAGGAGAAAAACACTTCGGATCTAAATACTTTCTTTTGGATGGAGCATCCATGCTTGGAATGGTACACTCGCTACGATTTTTTCTTTTGCCTTCACTCTTTGAATTCAAATCTAAATGATAACATGATAGACATATAAAATAATTAAGAGGAAAACTAATTTCAGGATTGAAAAGAAAAGAATTAAATCAAAGCTAAGATTATATTATTAATTTTTTATTTAGTGGGTTGGTACAAAATATTTTTCCACTTAAAAATATTTTAAAATTATTTTTTTTATATTATTTTTTATTTTTGATATTATCATATTACAACCAGTGAATGAATTAATATTATTTTTTATTTTTTTAAAAAAAATTTCATTCTCATATTTTTTTTATATATATAGCTATTTTAATCACCAGTGAATGAATTGATAATCTAGCATGAAAGAAAATCAGAGATTTATTGATTATTTATTGAGATGGAAAATTAATAGTTAATCAATGCATCAATTAATCTATTATGCTATCAATTATTAAAAAATCAACAGCAACAAGAAAATATTGTATTAATTTTTATCAAGCTATTCCCAGATTTAACAGTGTTTCATAAGAAAATCTTTCAAAATTGATGTGCAAATGTTCAATGTTACAGCACAGAATCTCTTCTACTGTGCTTTTCATTTAAGGATTTCGACTTTATTTGTATTTTGTCCCGGCTATAAATTTAAAAATATGTAGTTTATCCTTTTGAAAGGTATCATTATAAACTATTTATTTATTTTTTTCTAATACGATACATAGTATTTTTATATTAAAATAATATTTTTAAAAACATTTATTTAAAAAGATTTATATCAACATATCAAAACCTTAAAAAATACAACTAAAAAATTAATTTAATATTTTTTCAAACAAAAAATAATTTAAGAAACACTTTGAAAAACAGGTTAGACCACAATGCCATACACATATGAAATCTTGGTAAAAAAAATATATAATTTATAATTTTTTTTAAATTTTTTTTTCAAATCACAACCATAAAAACTATCACAATACTAATCATAATCTTCAAACCAATCTAAACTCAGGCTTGGTTGATGAACCAAATGAATTTGTTTTACGTATTGCTGGTTGTTGTGTATTTTAAAAATAATGTTTGACTCATCTGTTGTAATCTTCAGTTAATTTCCAAATGCTTAATAAGTTGTTTCTATTGTATTAATCTTGCAATCAATTTTATCTATATTTAATTTAAAGTCGAACAAGAATAAAATGATTTTAGATTATTCATGTATAATGTATTTTGTATTCTTGATACATATTTAATTAAATTTTTAATTCTTGTGTATTTTAAAAAAATTATAAAATTGCATTACATTATTTACAAAATTTTATTAGTAAATGGTTTAATTAAAAAATAATAGAAGTATAAATATCATTTAAATTAACTCTTGTAACATTGTAAGATTTTAAATGATTTAAGGAACTCTTGATTAGAGTTGATTTATAACTAGAAAACCTTTGTCTTTTTTTTATATAAATTATTATGTTGACAAAAAACATACATTATAACTTATGATATGAATTTGCAATTGGTTTCAATTATAAAAAAATGAACCTTGATCTTTAAGTTGGAATTCTACCATGGATTCATTTTCACTACTATTCAGAAGCATCAAATAAAAACCGCACATGATTCGATATTGTGGTAGTTTTTGTGGTTATGATTTGAAAAAAAATTATTTTATAAAAAATATTTTTGGTTGAGGTTGATTTGATATTTATACATGTATGGTTAAAACTGTGGTTAAAATTGAGGTTGAACAAAAAGTAATTTAATGTGTTCGGTTATATATATATATATATTAATATAGATGGTTTTTAATTTAATACTGCTATTATATCATGAAATAAATAATAATTTATATATATAAAAAA
>Ga0325403_1004349_pt1 | contig 13153 bp, 9 predicted proteins | sample PopdelMetagenome_19_FD_205665 | JGI IMG/M metagenome (GOLD analysis project Ga0325403, IMG submission 205665) | Populus deltoides microbial communities from Bellville, Georgia, United States - Xylem-PdKOR-R4 | ecosystem: Host-associated > Plants > Phyllosphere > Stem > Wood/Secondary xylem...
CTGTTATCCCTAGAGTAACTTTTATCCGTTGAGCGACGGCCCTTCCACTCGGCACCGTCGGATCACTAAGGCCGACTTTCGTCCCTGCTCGACGGGTGGGTCTTGCAGTCAAGCTCCCTTCTGCCTGTGAATATCTGAATAGGACGAATCGCCCCGTGGATATCTTTGCTTCGGAACAAAAGAATTAGAATTAGGCCCGGTCAACTAGAATGTGTATATTATCCATATAGGGGATCTTCCAATTGAGAAGATCCATCGACCTGAGACGAAGAGAAGGTTCTATCTATTTTATTTAGTTATTCATTTAGTTATTCAGTTAAACCAACGATTCGTTATTGGAGCAGATAGCAACAACCACCATTTCATCCGACATACATATTTTTGATTTTTCCAATGGATTTACATCTTTCATTAATGGAAATTTAGTATCTTATCTATCAATACTGTTAGAAGAAAGAAGGAATTGCTAAATTTTCTTTTCCTGGATCACATATAATATATATATTATATATTTATATTTTATATATCGATCCGATATGAAGTTCTATTTGCTCAAAAAATTTTCCTTTCTTTGAAGAATAGGAATCTTTGATGAATGGTATTAAGAATCATTATTATTTCGACACAAGCAAATGAATTTTCCACCCCCCCTTTGCTTGTGTCGAAGAATAAAAAGACAAATAGAAGAATATCCCCTATAATATTTTGTTTCCCTCATTTAACCTTTTCTTTTCCGCTTAGTTATCTTATGCTTAGTATCAGTATCTATTAGAATAGAAAAAAGCTATGGATACATTGTATCACAGCTAAATCTGTGAATAGTGACATAATCGCACCACTCCAATTTAGATTGGAAAAGAGGGGATAAAGTCAAATAGTCTTCTTACCAAAGAAGAATCTTGAGAAAGTACTTAGTGTTTTGATATGTAAAACTGCAAGACTAAGTACACCATTTTACTTCATTTTCAGGTTATATTCAGTTTTGCCACCAGAAACTGAGGAAGAGAGTGAGCATTTATCATGTGTTCCATATGCTACTGTAATTGAAAGCATTATGTATGCTATGATTTGCACTCATCTAGACATTTCACATGTTATTAGTATGGTCATTAGATTTATGAGAAATTCTGGTAAAGTTCACTAGTAGGTCATGAAATGGATACCCCATTATCTTAGAGGTACTATAAATATTGGTTTGATATATGATAGGGGTAGTAACACTAAAGGTAGAGTTGAGAGCTTTATAGATTCAAATTATGCTTTTGATTTAGGTATAAAAAGGTCACTAAAATGTTATGTTTTCTCTTTTTTAGGATATGTCATTAGTTGAAAAATAATTTTGCAATCCACTATTACCTTGTCTACAAAAAATAATAAGCATATGTCAGGTGTTCTATACGCTTCTATAGTTGGAAGCATGTTGTATGCTACGATCTTTACTTATCTAGACATTTCATATGCTATTAGTGTGGTCATCAAATTTATAAAAAATCCTGATAAAGTTCACTAGTAGGTCATGAAATGAATACTCTGTTATTTTAGAGATGCTATAAATATTGGTTTGATATATGATAAGGGTAGTATCACTAAAGGTAGAGTTAAGAGCTTTGTAGATTCAAATTATGCTTTTGATTTAGATATAAGGTCACTAAAAGGTTATGTTTTCATTCTTTCAGAGTGTGTCATTAATTGAAAAACAATTTTGTAATCCACTATTTTCTTGTTTACAAAAGAGAATGAGCATATTTCAGGTGTTCCATATGCTTCTGTAGTTGGAAGCATTATGTATGTTACGATCTTCACTCATCTAGACATTTCATATGGTATTAGTGTGGTCATAAAATTTATGAGAAATCCTGGTAAAGTTCACTTGCAGGTCATGAAATGAATATTTTATTATTTTAAAAGTACTATAAATATTGGTTTGATATATAATAGAGCTAGTAGAATTAAAAGTAGCATTGAGGGCTTTGTAAATTTAAATTACGTTTTTAATTGAGATAGACAGAGATCACTGAAAAGTTATGTTTTCATTTTCTCAAGGTGTGTCATTGGTTGAATTTCTTTTACATTCCACTATTGCCTTGTCTATAGAAAAAAGTTAAGTATATGGAATTGATAGAGGTAATGAAAAAAATTGATAGAGGTAAGTCCCCATTGCTTTTCTAGTGTAAGTCTCGTATTCTTCATGCCCCCGTTGCTGCTTTTCTAGTGTAAGTGGCACGACAAAGTTAATTATATCCAACATCTCTTTATTATTAAATTTTAATTAATTAGGTCTTTTTTTTTATTATCACTCATACAATAACTATAACAAGTAACACCATTATTTCTCCTTTATCCTCATACAACTCCATAACACCTCTGCAGCAGCAACAAAACACCTCTACAGCAGCAGCAAGAGATAGTAGCAGCAACAACACAAGACCTTCATCCTCGTTAGCAATAAATCTTAATTAACCCCTATCACACCAACATCCAGGATTGTAAGGACAATTACTCCAATAGCTACTATTTAGAATGGTAATCAATCATACATGAAAACCATAGTTGTGGCAGATCAAAGATAAATCAATAAGGAATCAATAACTATCTCAAAGAAACCAATTACTCCAACGGCTATTATCCAAAATGGTAATCAATCATGCACGGAAACCATAGCTATGGCATATCAAAGATAAATAAATAAGGAATCAACAGCTATCTCAAAGAAACCAATGGCTACTTACTATACATGGAAACTACTGTTGTGGCAGAAAAAAAACAAATCAATCTATATGTTGCACGTGTGCGGCGTCGTGGCGAAAACATCCACCCTCAAAATCTATCTTATATGGAAAATGTGTAGAGACAAGGAATTCTTGTCTTTTATTAGTGAAAAAATAGAATAGGAGTCGCCACCTAGTATTTTGGTCACTAGGAACCCTAACTGGTCTCAGAGATCGGATACGGGGACTGGTTGCGTAAAGGGAAGGTATTAGCACCCCAAATACATCCTACCTAAGGTAAGCTGCATTGTTTTATTGTCTAATAAAAATTTAAAGTCTTGTTGTGTTTTCTATTTGTTGGTCCGTCTATGGTTTAAGAAAAGTTCTCTTCGGTAAAGAGATCCTTATCTTATTGGATAAAACGTAATCGTTCTAACGTTAACAAAAAAATTTAATATTCGGAATATATCTTACGTATAAGGTCGTAACCCCATTTATTAAAAGAAAACAAAATAATTTTTTTGGAATTTTTGAAATATTGACTAGTTCTCGTGACTTTAATAAACTGGTTATTAAAGCCAAAATGCATGCTAAAACTTTTTTTTTTAAAAATTTTATTGTTTGAAAATACAATATGTTTTTTTTAGAGACTTGGCCGTATGCATGAAAACAAAACATTTTTTTTTTGTTTTGACAAAAACCAGATATTTTAATACCAGATTTGTATCTTTACAGTATAAAAATACAAACCAATATTGATTAAAATGCAGTAAAATATTTGCGGAAAATCATAGATTTTTTGAAATAATTTTTGAAGAATTTTTTTGGGGGGGCTGGGCCCAGCCCGGCCCATATGGCAGGGCTGGACCCAGCCACCTGGTCACTGGCCCGAGCCAGTGACCCAACCAGCCATGCACGCATAAAATTTTACGCGTGCATGGAACAGTGCGAAGGTAATTAAATTACCTTCGCACTGTTCATTCTTCGTTTTTGCAGATGGCAAAAACGAAGACCCTTGGTTACAGAGTGCAAGAAAAGTGACGGTCTTTAAGCTTTCAATCGTCTTCTGTTTCGTGTTGTTTCTCTAGACCCACATGCATCTATTTTTTGCGAAGAAAGGAAATGAGCATACCTGGTTCGGGAGAAAGGAAACTGGTGGTGATGCTGACCTCCTCTGCTGTCTGTGTTCTCTGCTTCACCGTTCGGTTTCTCTTCCTTTGCTCTTCTGTTCCGGTCTCCTTGTTCAGCCTTGCTTCGTCTTTTCAAACTCTTTTCTCTTGTATTTCCCTCTGTGCTATTTCCTGTCTTTCTTCTTCTCTTCCTTCCACCCTCCCTCTCTCTGTGTTTCTCTTCTGTCCGTTGTCTCGTCCCCCCTGTCTCGTTCTTTTTTCTCTCTTCTTCTCCTTTCCGTTGTGCAATGCTGGTGCGTTTGTGATGGATAATGGCAGTGGCTGCTGGACGAAGTAGATGATGAGCTGACGATGGCGTTGGCAGTGCTGCTGCGGCTCTCTCCCCTCCTTTTTTTTCTCCCCACTGTCACCTCTCCTCTCTCCTTTCTCCCTTTGTTCTCTTTTTTCCTTCTGTCGTTCTCTCTTCCCCTCTCTGCTTGGTCCCTCCTCTGGCTAAATGCCAGAGGAGGCATGCGTTATGGCAGGCATATGGTAACGGCTGGCGTGCATTATGGTGGTGAGGAAATCAGCCGCGAGACATGCCCTTGATTGCAGCTCCACCGCTCCCGTTTTTACCGCAGAAACCGATGCTTGAAGACAGTGAGCAGTGTGCAGTAATTCTTAATGCAACGGCGCCGTTTCAATTTCAAAATGATATTTCTGATTTGGTCCTTGGATGTTTTTACTATTTTGTAATCAAGCCCCCCTGGAAAAGTTGTAATTGGATCCTTTCATGTTAGCGCCTTTTCCGGTTTGGTCCTTGGTTTTGGATTGTTTCAATTAAGTCCCTAACTGGCCATCAAACTTCAATAACTATGCAATTAAGCCCCTGATTTGGCCAAATCAACTCTTTAAAATTATAATTGGACCCCAGAACTTTAATTTCATCCAATAAAAGCCTAAATTGACTTAAAAATCTATTTTTCTTGCAATCAAACCCTCCATAAATTCAATTGAACCTTAGATAAAATTTAATTGAGTCCATAAACATCTGATTTTAGACTTTTTTTTCTCAACTTGAATTTTCTTTGTCAATAGGGCTCTTATAATGTCAAATTTCAATTCTTATATTTCTGAACCTCCTCAACCAATTCCTAGTCATTTTATTGGAGTTTAAGCATCCTTTTCTCACTCCTATTTTTTTTTATTCCTTCCAAATATATTTTTTTATATGTATTTTTTTTTTGTGGGGAACCAAAAAATGGGTTACAACACTATATAAATGAGAAATCCTATAATCATAGAAAGAAATAAAGTTATGAAAAGGCAATAGTTACTACTCTATGTATAGAGCATCCTGTACAAATTTAAGTAGTGCTCACGTCTGTATTTTATTGTAATAACAGTAAATTTATCTTTTTTATCTACTATTTACTCTTTGTTTTTTTTTTTTATTATGAACATATATAATAAGGTTCTTTTATTATATATTATATTAAGATTCGAATCTCTTAATTTAACTGATGTGTCACATTGAAAATATGGTATTTTGATGCTCTAAAAATCTTTTTTTTTAATATAATTTTTTTTTAATTTCTAATAAATTTATGCTAGATTAGTTATTATAAATCTATGCTGCATTTTTTATTATTTTAAAATTATTCCTAGTATATAGCATGTTATAGATTTATTGTGACTTGATGAACTCACCGAATCAAAGATGATGAGGAGTCGTCTTGGTCCTGACTGCATGAGGCCGAACGATGCAGACTATAGAGAAGGGCAAGGTACTCACTAGCTATGGCATTAGCAATCACGAAAAACCATGCACATGGACATAGATACAGTCTGAATATTTAATTAGCTTTCCAGAACTCATAAGCGATTAAGCAGGGCTTAGATTTAGATTGAAGAAAGAAAAGTATGCTTACATGAAAGTTAGGAGATCATTAAACTGAGCTTGGAACAGAAAGAAGTAAGTGAAAAAAGGAAAAGTATATGATCCGTAATTAGTGGTAGCCAAACCAGCGACAATGGCAGACAGCCCGAGAACCCAAGTCGAAAATTGGGACGACTTTTTTCCATCGTTTACGTGGGTGTTGGGCGGGACTGTGATTGGATTAAGATTCTAAATAACTGATTTAATTTAAAAATTTAAATTTAAATTTAAATGTGGTTTTAAAATATAATTTATATTATTTTTAATATATTTTTTTAAATGAAAGTCTTTTAGATTTGAATCTTCTATATGCATATACTATTTTATACTTTATTTTTATTAAATAAATGAGAATAATAAAATTTAAACTTACCATAATTTGATCATTAAAATTTTAATATCATATTAAAAATTAATTTAATTTAAAAATTTAAATTATTAAATAAAATTTAAATTTATAATTCTTACATGCAAAGCATGTCTACCTTTGATTCTTGAACTTCACCACTCTTGTTCCAGTGAGAAAGCTTGTTACATCAAATGCCTTGAAGAGATGTGATTTCAAGTTAATAAAAAGATATTCTAAGACATGAAATCTGTGAATATGAGATATATTTATATTATATATTTATTGTGTATTATGGGTTATGAAATTGAGATAATTTAATAAAAAAATTAAAAAAAATCACAAAGTTTTTTTTTAAAAATAATGTCGAACGATAATATAAAAGAACAAAAAAATTAATATCAACTCTTAATAACTTTTCAAACTCATAACTCATTCATGGTCCTACTTAATGTTCTTCTCATATTGGAAATGGAGGTTGAGAGGGCACCGAACAAATTTATCCTTCTCAAATGGAAGAGAATATACAGTTATGATCGTCTGTATTATTAGCATGAAGATGCTTCTTGAGGCTTTTATTTGGACTGCCAAACTACACTGAATTTCCTTCACACAATTTTGCAAGCAATTCCATATCTATTTCACTTTGTTTGTAGTGGCCCATTAAAATAAAGAACAATATATATAATAAATCTTTCACAATCGATGGTGCTATCCCTGTCTTTTACATGGATACAAATGCTCAACACTTTCTTTTCTTTTCTTTCTTAGGTGTCTTCAGTGAGAAAGCCAAGAGAAAAGCAAAAAATAAAATCTATTTTTTAAGTTCTTCTTTATTGATTTTGCAGGGAAAACCAAATCATGAGCCAAAATAACACACACACACACACATATATATACATATATATGTTAGTAAATAGTATATATGATCTGCAAGTCCCCATTGCTTTTCTAGTGCAAGTCCCGTATTCTTCACGTCCCCATTGCTGCTTTTCTAGTGTAGGTGGCACGACCGGGTTAATTATATCCAACATCTCTTCATTATTAAATTTTAATTAATTAGGTCTTTTTTTATTAACAATCATACAGCAACACCGCAACAAGCAACAAAACACCTCTGCAACAGCACTGCAGCAGCAGCAGCACACAATTTTGCAAGCAATTTCATATCTACTTCACTTTCTTTGTAAAGAAATAAAAACTATTTTTTGAGTTCTTCTTTATTGATTTTGCACTAAAAATGGTATTTTGATGCACTAAAAATCTTTTTTTTAATATAATATTTTTTAATTTCTAATAAATTTATGCCGGTTAGTTATTATAAATCTATGCTGCATTTGTTATTATTTTTAAATTATTCCTAGTATATAGCATGTTATAGATTTATTGTGACTTGATGAACTCACCGAATCAAAGATGATAAGGAGTCGTCTTGGTCCTGCTGCATGGGGCCGGACGATGCAGGCTATAGAGAAGGGCAAGGTACTCACTCACTAGCTATGGCATCATCAACCACGAAAAACGTGCGCATGGACATAGATATTAGATACAGTCTGAATATTTTAAGTTCTTCTGTATTGATTTTGCAGGGAAAACCAAATAATGAGCCAGAATGACCTTTTTTTTTTTTCAAAGAAAAATCATTCCTATTTATCTATTGAAAGAGTCAAAACATAAAAATAAATTATCTAAAACTTTTTTTTTTCAATAACTTTTCTAAAAAAACAAAAAAAATAATAATATTAAACATATTAAAATACAAATGGGTTGTTAAAATGATTTTTTTTCATTGAAATATATATAAAAAAAACTATATTTATACTATTTAAAAAAACCATATCAATAATTTAACTTTTCTAAATAATTTTTTGCCATTGAAGATGCTCTTATACAAGATTTCTGGAATTTTGCTGCATGCAGTGCTAATAAGTTGTGTGATCGGCCATATCACTTCTCTCCTAGCTAGATATCATAAAATTAATCACTCAATCTCCATAACGAGAGTACTCGCGGATCATTTTAATGATAGAAATTATCTTCACTAATATCTTGTTTCTTCGTGGAGCTTATCCTTCCTTCGACATTAATACTTATATAGTGTTTTCAAATTACAACTTTTGTTGCGTATTACTTACTTGACTTGGCGTATTTTTGTTAGTTTTCATGAAAAAACTTTTTAAGAATAGGTTGGATATAATTAAACGTATATTAATTTGAATTCGAGCAACGATAAATACTTAAGCAAATTATACAAAATTTCTATGCAAATTGATTTTGCAATAATTACTCTAATATTCCTTTTCTCAATCAATCATTTAATTAAAATCTGTAAAACCAATATTTCACTATTTATCATTTGTCACTTACGTACATTTGTATGGATTTTTAGTAGAAAGAATCTTAGTATCAGTTGCTTTAGAGTTTTTTTTATAAATAATTTATGATAAAAATGAGCTAAAATAAATTGAAGTTAGAAAAATATATTTAAGTAAAAACAACTTTTTTAAATATAACTTCGGTTTAAACAAAAGTTTGACTTAGTTTCATAATAAACTTTTGATTTAGGTCAAAAGTTATCTCTAATGAAATATTGATTGATTTACTATAATTAAGATTTACTACAATTAGCTTTCAGATATAGCACAGTGGCAAAATATTTGCCTTTTAAGCTAGCAGTCGTGAGTTGCAATCTTATTTCTTTTAGGGCTTGCCAGTTGCCCGATTCTTTTCTTCTTCTTCTTCATGTTACTTGAAACTATTTGAGTCAACCAAATAATTTTTAATATTTAAAGTACCTATCTACAGAAAAGAAGAAGAAAGGAAGCAATAAATCAGAAAGACGGGAATGGGATTTACTAAAATTAATCAACACTTCACGTACTATCTATATTGATTGATCGATCCACGCATCTTTTTGATCAAGTCCATGAGATTAACAGGACCCAACGTGGAAAAAAGAAGTCATGTCTGCATCGATCAACCTATCAGCATTTAAAAGCAGCAAGTTCTTTCGACCTATATATGTCTTTATTACAGAGAGAAAAACTAGCATCAATATTGATTGATCCATGCATCCATGAGATTACTTGAGTTCACATTGCAACTTCCAAGAATGCATTGAAGTTGTGAAAAGTCTTTGCGGAAAATTCTATGCCCTTTCTTTTTGCTGCTTGAACAATTAGATTTATAAAAAATAAAAATAAAAAGGAAAGATTACTTGTACCTGTTGAAAGCAATTATATTTTAATAAAGTACACTTTACTATTACTTGTTAGTTTGAAAGACCTGTTTAGGGGATTTATATTTAAGTATTGTTTGGACTATATGGAATGTTAGAAACATCTTGATATTTAAAAAAATGCAGCCAATCTAGAAAAATATTCTATAATTTTTGTTTTATTTTATTGTAGGCTGGATTAACTCTTCATTTTAGTATATAGATGCTGAACTCAAAAATAATTATTTTTAAATAAAAAAAGTCATTTTAATATATTTTTAAGCGAAAAGCACTTTAAACCACAACCGCTACTACAATCTCAAACAAGCCCAACCAAGAAATAGTCTTGTTTTTCATCCATGTATTTTTTGATCAAGTCCATGAGATTAACAGGACCCAACATGGAAAAAAAAAAGTCATGTCTGCATGGATCAACCTATCAGCATTTAAAAGCAGCAAATTCTTTCTACACATGTCTTCATTACAGAGAGAAAAACTAGCATTTATAATACATGCACAACCCACACAGGTCATGAGACTATTTTAGTGTTCGTTCGAGAAATAAAAAAAAAAAACTCAATATTCAAAGCAAATGATGACTAACAGAAGTATTAAAACTGATGGCGGCTTTATTTCATAGTATTTTTTATTTAAAATATATTAAAATAATTTTTTTTATTTTTAAAAAATTATTTTAAACATAATAAAATTAAAACAATAAAAAAAATTCATTTTTTCTCTAAGAACATTTTTAAAACATAAAAATAAACCTGCTACAAGTGTTAAACTGTCAATTATGCACCAACTATCTATATAATTGAGTCTATCATAAACTTCAAATAATAGCTTGTTGTCCTTTAGCACCTGGTGAAAAAGAGATTGGTCTGTGTCTACATCAATCAGTATTTGCAAAAACAAAAAAAAAGCAGAAAATTCTACTTGGAATCTCTCGTTTTCAGTATGTTCTTAGCATGTTTGAAGTCAATAAACTGACAAGCCGGGTTTAAATATCTGAGAGTTTTTCCATGAAAATGCTTTTTAGCATCCGCCGCTAGTGATGTGAATCATTCAACATAATAGCTTGTAGTCAATAAATTTGTGGCTCAAATGCCTCTATATGCGCCTGCCTCCTTATCTTTTAAATTTCAACATCTTGCAACCTGCAACTAACTAGGAGAACCCAAGAAAATACGAGGTGAAGATTGATAAGAGTACTATTATTTTGATTTAAATAAAAAACTGAATATTTCAAAATATTATTTTTAGTATTTAACCGAATAAATCTAATAATATTTTACTTAGAAATATTCAAAGTTAAAAACTATCTTTTTAAGATGGTGATCCACCAAATTAATATCTCTATAAATTTTAAAGTTGTTTTTAAACTTATTAGACAATTTATAAATAATTTATATTCATGTAGAGAATTGTTGGAATATTATTTATAATATAGGCATATTTTAGACCGGATTAAAAATGAAGTCTAATTATTTTTTCTTGAAAACATAGAGTATATATACTAATGAATTTCAAATCCCATATTTTAAAAAAAAATACCGGGTTTTGCCCGCATCATGAGTTGACCTGCTGGGTCGACTGGGTTTTGCCGTGTTGCTTTTCCGGTCAGTTTTTTATTAAACCCGGACCGGTCTAAGCACCAGGTCAATTGAATCCCGAGTTGACCTGCGAGGCTTGACCAAGTTTAATATCTGGGTTTGAGCCAAATTAATCCGGAGTTAAAGTACCTATGTACAGAAAAGAAAAAGAAGAAAGACAAGAATGGGAATTACTAAAATTAATCAACACTTGCAATTGAGGGTTTGGCTTAGTGATCTTGGTGAGGAATTTCTTGCCTTAGCACTCGGGTTCGGTTTTCTATATGCATGTCTGTCACTCCCACGGTACCTTACCTGTCTACTGGGCTTGCAAGATGTTCGGTAGGTCTGAGGACTAGTCGTGGTGCACGTAAACTGGCCCGGACACCTCGGGTTATCAAAAAAAAAAAATAATAATAATCAACACTTCACGTACTATCTATATTGATCGATCCATGCATCTTTTTTATCAAGTCCATGAGATTAACAGGACCCAACGTGGAAAAAAGAAGTCATGTCTGCATCGATCAACCTATCAGCATTTAAAAGAAGCAAGTTCTTTCGACCTATGTCTTTATTACAGAGAGAAAAACTAGCATCAATATGGATTGATCCATTCATCCATGAGATTACTTGAGTTCACATTGCAACTTCCAAGAATGCATTGAAGTTGTGAAAAGTCTTTGCGGAAAATTCTATGCCCTTTCGTTTTGCTGCTTGAACAATTAGATATATAAAAAATAAAAATAAAAAGGAAAGATTACTTGTACCTGTTGAAAGCAATTATATTTTAATAAATTACACTTACTAGGTTTTGTTTGGATTGTTGCATGTAGAATAATACTTTTCTGGGTTGGTGGTTGCTGTTTTGTTAAAAGGCCAATACATACTTTTCTGGGTTTTCATTCTGTTAAATGGGTTATGTTTTTTTTTTTTTTAACATTATTGTTTAGAATCTTAAGATTGAGACCTGTTAAAATGGTGGCAGAAGAAGCACAAATTATAACGACACATAGGATATTAAAAAAAAAAACAATAACATTTAAGCACAAATTATATAACATTTAAGTTTTTATTTCATTCACTAAATCGGTAGATTAATGACTTATTATGTAAAGTAAAATCAATTATATAAAATTGATCTTTGTAAAGCACAGTTTACTAAAATATGATTACAAGGTATAATTTATAAGAGATTTTTAATAATTTTCCCCAAAAGTTTTTTTAAAAAGTGGACAAATAAATTAATCAGCATCTCATCTTATCAAATATGTTCGCTTTTTCTAATTTTCAGTGATAAAAGCTTTTTTGCCTTAACTTAAAGTATTAAATATAATTAATCAAACAACACGAGGGTTGCTAGTATACATTAAGTTAGTAAAATTAATGGAGATAGTGGATCCAAAGCTGCAGTCTGAATTCAACAAGGAAGAGGCTGAGAGGATGATCAAATTGGCTCTCTTATGCACCAATGCATCTCCATCTCTAAGGCCTGCAATGTCAGAAGTTGTAAGCATGCTTGAAGGACAGACCAACATCTAGGAGATGATCTCAGATCCTAGCATTTATGGTGATACATCAAATTTGTTGTAGATGCATAGAACAAAATCAACTATATATCCTGAACAAATGATCATAGCTAGTTTTTATAGCAGCGATAATGACGTGTTATTAGGTTCCAACCAAGAAGAGGCACCTACATCGACTTACGACGCTGTCTCTTCCAGCACGGTTCCAAAATGTAGAGGCGGTGTCCTTTCATAGCAAGGTCAATGCTCCCGCAAGTATATAGCACATTGAAAGACGACTTTTTAATGTAAGTTTGTTTTGATTTGAGTTGGTTTGTGTTTAACAATTTGAGAACAATTAATATTTCATTAATTTTATTGATTTTCAGGTTCATAAACATTGAGACCGCCCGAGTAATAACATCGGTGTTTAAATTGTTGATAGAAATTCAATTGTTTCAATGGAGCCAGGTTTGCAGACATCCTGATTGGAAACCTTATATCAATGCATGGTTTAGAAGATTTGAGGTTAGTGTTAACTTAAAATTTTAACTAATTTTTATGTTATATTGAAATTATTGATTTAATTTATATAACTTTTTTATACACATAACAAATTCAAGTGGGATAGCATAAATGATAATGTTGCGAAGACAATGTGGAAGAATCACGCTGCAACTAGGTAACATAAAAAACAATACGATATTGTTTTAAAAATCAATTTATATATT